>Ga0105048_10000905_pt1 | contig 47341 bp, 34 predicted proteins | sample MAT05_FD_78382 | JGI IMG/M metagenome (GOLD analysis project Ga0105048, IMG submission 78382) | Freshwater microbial communities from Lake Fryxell liftoff mats and glacier meltwater in Antarctica - MAT-05 | ecosystem: Environmental > Aquatic > Freshwater > Ice > Liftoff microbial mat | place...
CGACAGCAGCTCTCATGCGGCCGTGGTGACACAGCGTGGCTGTCGTAACAAGCAACAGGACTCTGCCGCTTTCCCAAGCGAGCCAGCTCGCACGAGGCCCGGCGTGCCAGCTTTCAGAAGTGATTCACCTCATGCGACCGCCACGATCTCTTGGGTCACCCTCTTTAACCAAGGGCTCGGGCGGGCGGGCGGCGTCCAACTCCACACGAAAAGGGCGAAACACGAGTCTGACAGCCCGTCGACACCCTACCGGGATAGGAGCTAACCGCCACGGAGTCGGTAGTTCACTGCGCGAGCAGGCCGCCGTCGATTGGCAGCTCCACCCCGGTGACGAACTTCGCGTCCTCCGAGGCCAGATAAGCCACTGCCGCCGCCACGTCCTCCCCCTCGCCGAGATGGCCCAGAGGGATGCTCTTTGCGAGACCCGCGCGCGCCCGCTCCTGGTTGCTGCTGGAGTTGACGATCGCGTCGACCATCGGCGTGTCGATGAAGGCCGGATGGAGCGAGTTGCACCGGATCCCATAGCCATTCTTCGCGCAGTGCATCGCCACCGATTTCGTCAGCGTGCGGACTGCGCCCTTGCTGGAGCAGTAAGCGAGGAGGCCCGGCGCTCCGGCGATGCCGGCGACGCTCGACATGTTGATGATCGAGCCGCCGCGCGCCTTCATCACCCGGACGGCGTGCTTGCAGCCGAGGAAGACGCCCTCGGTGTTGACGGCGTGGACGAAGCGAAAGTCTTCGAGCGACGTGTCCTCGACGCTGCCCATCACGCCGACGCCGGCGTTGTTGACGAGCACGTCGAGGCCGCCCTGCGCGGCGACGACGGCGTCGATCACCGCGATCCACGCGGCCTCGCTCGTGACGTCGAGCGCGTGGAAGACGGCGCGCTCCCCGAGCTCGGCGGCGACGGCGCTGCCCTTCTCCACGTCGCGATCGGTGACGACCACGAAGGCGCCCTCGCGGTGGAGTCGACGCGCGGTCGCGGCGCCGAGGCCGGAGGCGGCGCCGGTGATCAGAGCAACCTTGCCTTCGAGACGCTTCGTCAAATCCATCCTGATCTCCTCGAGCCGTCGTTGACGACGTTACTCAGCGTGATCCGCAGCCTCATTGGGACTCTCCCCGGTCCCCCCGCTCGGGCACCGGAGGTCGCCGCTCCAGCAGCTCTTGCGCGGCGGCCCGCACCATCGGCGAGACGTCCGCGGCGGCGACCACCTGGTGGAGCTCGGGCCGGATCAAGAGGCGCACGAGCGGCACCGCGATGCTCAGCGGGCAGCGGGGGTTCTGGATGATCGCCATGCGCACGCGGGCGCGCTGCGACCACTCGGGGTGGCGGAGGATCTCCACGATCACCTCCGGGTGCGCGGGGCGGCGCGCTGCAAGGCGGAGGACGTCGTCCTCGGTCAGCCGCGGGTTGCGGAGCAGGTTGTGGATCACCATCGGGTGGGGATCGCGGAGGAGCTTTTCGAAGGCGGCGCGGGAAGGGCGGCGCGCGAGGGAGCGGCGTTCGCCCAGCGTCAGCGCGCGGCCGGTGCTGGACGCGGCGAGCGTGCGCTCGTCGATCTCGGCCGGCGCCGGGAGGGCGAGCGGGCCGGCGCGCACGAGGCGGCCGAGCGGGAGCAAGGCGCGCTCGATCGCGATGCGGCGGAGCGCCGCGACGCGGTCGGCGAGGTCGGGATCGGCGAGCGTCGGGATCAGCGAGGCGAGGACCGCGCGCGCCGCGATGTCGGCCTGCTCGGCGAGGCCGGTGAGCACGTCGAGGGCGACGGCGATCGGCTCGATTTCGTGGCGATCGAGCTCGCTGCGCAGGTAGGCCGAGCGCAGCGCCAGGCTCTTCAGCGACGGCGTCGCGCGGAGCCAGCGCTGCGCGAGAGGAGGCAGCGCGAGCGCGGGGGACGACACGCGGCGCCTCGCTCTCAGTTCGAGGCGACGGCGCGGGTGTCGAGGAGCCCGTCGATGACCTCGAGCGCCATCTCGTAGCGGCCGAGGGGCGGCATGATGTACGCCCCGGCGACGCGATCGCGCACCGCGGCGAGCATCTCGCGGGCGATGCGCACGCCCTCGCGCCGCGCGTCGGGGCCGCTGCCCGCGGACTTCATCCGGGCCCGCACGTCGGCTGGGATCTGCATGCCCGGGACCTCGTTGTGGAGGAACTCGGCGTTGCGGTGGCTCGCGAGCGGGAGGATGCCAATCAGCACCGGGAGCGCGAGCGGCGCGATGTCGGTGAGGAAGCGATCGAGCACCGCGGGATCGTAGACGGGTTGGGTCATGACAAGCTCGGCGCCGGCGCGCTTCTTCTTGCCCAGGCGATCGAGCTCGCGCGGGTAGTTGAGCGCGGCGGGCTCGGCCCCCGTGGCGCAGAAGAACGAGGTCGCCGCGCCGAGGGGCTTGCCGCCGGGATCAATGCCTTTGTTGAGTCGGCTCACCAGGCGGAGAATGCCAATCGAGTCGAGGTCGTAGACGGCTGTCGCGTCGGGGAAATCGCCGATTTTCGGCGGGTCACCGGTGATGATCACCAGGTTGCGAATCCCGAGCTCGTGGGCGCCGAGCAGGTGCGCGACCTGGCCGAGGAGGTTGCGATCGCGGCCGCAGACGTGGAGCAGCGTCTCGATCCCTTGCTCCTTCAAGCGCACCGCGAGGGCGAGGTTGCTCATCCGGGCCTGGGCGCGGGCGCCGTCGGCGATGTTGATGACGTCGACCCCGCCGTCGATGAGCATGCGCGCGGCCCGGAGCGCGCCGGAAGGGTCGAGCCCTTGCGGTGGGTTGACCTCGACCGAGATCACGAACTTCTTCTCGATCTTGGCGGCGAGCGGGCTCTTCTCTTCGCGTGGGACAACGCGAATGTTGACGCCGGGGAGCGGCGTCAACGAGGCGGACGAGTCCATCACGAGGCCCTCGAGGGCGGAGTCGGCGTCGCTGCCGGTACCGGCCCATAATGGAGCGCCGATGTCGCCCACCGCTTCGCTCGCCGCCGACGAGGCCGCGGCGCTGCCCTCCATCCGCGCGGCGGCGGCGATGCGGCGCACGTGCTCGGGCGTGGTGCCGCAGCAGCCGCCGATCATCCGCACGCCGATCTTGCAGAGGCGCCGGGCGAAGACGCCGAAATACTCCGGCGTGGAGACGTAGATGAAGCGGTCGTCGACGCGCCGCGGGAGGCCGGCATTGGGGACCGCCGAGACGGGGAGGCCGAGCGGGAGCAGCAGCTCCGCCGCGGCGAGGACGACCTGCGGGCCGTCGGAGCAGTTGATGCCGATCACGTCGCACTGGAGGGCCTTGAGGCGCTCGCCCATCACGGCGATCGGCGTGCCGTCGGCCATGGTCAGGCCCTCGTCGACGGAGACCTGAGCGATGAGCGGGAGGCTCTTTCCCAGGGCGAGGCGCACGCCCTCGATCGCCAGCTCGATCTCTTCCGGCTGGCGCATCGTCTCGAGGAGGATGGCGTCGGCGCCGCCCTCGGCCAGCGCCTCGGCCTGCTCGCGAAACGCGCAGCGGACCCGGTCGCGCTCTTCGTCGGTGAAGCCCGCGAAGACGAGCCCAGTCGGCCCGATCGCGCCGCCGACCCACGCGCGCTCGCCCGCCGCTTTGCGCGCGAGGTGGACGGCGGCGATGTTGAGCTCGCGCACCCGCTCGTCGAGCCCGTGCCGCGCGAGGCGCACGCGGTTGGCGCCGAAGGTGTTGGTCTCGATCAGCTGCGCGCCCGCGCGGACGTAATCTTCGTGAATGCGAAGAACGATCTCCGGGCGCGAGACGACGAGCTCTTCGTAGTTGACATTGAAGAGCACGCCGCGCTCGTAAAGCTGCGTGCCCATCCCCCCATCGACGGTGACCACTCCGCCGTGGATCGCATCGAGCAAGGGGCGGGCAGGCCGCGCCGACGGGGGGTTCGAAGCAGGCATCGCGCGAACGCTAGGCGCAGAGGGCGGTGGGCGCAAGAAGGCCGGATCGGCATGGACGGGGCCGAATGCCAGCAGTAAGGCCTACGTAAAGCCGCTCCGGCGTGACGCCGAGGCGAAAGAACCCAGGCCCAGGAGTCACCATGTCTTCGGCAATCACGTTCACAGCGCAGGATGGATCGCAGATCACGGGGGCGATCGCCCTCCCCGCAGGCACCGACAAGGCGCCGGGCTTGGTGCTCGTGCAGGAGTGGTGGGGAGTGAACGATCACATCATCCATCTCGCGGAGCGCTTCGCCGCCGAGGGCTTCATCACGCTCGCGCCCGACCTCTACCACGGCAAGGTGACCAAGGACCCCGACGAGGCCGGCGCGCTGATGAAGGCGCTCGACGGCGCGGGCGCGCTCGCCGAGATCACCACGGCGGCCCAGCACCTGATCGCGCACCCGCGGAGCAACGGGAAGGTCGGCATCACCGGCTTCTGCCTGGGCGGCGCGTACACCTTCACGGCGGCGACGCGGGTCGCCGAGATCAGCGCGGCGGTACCGTTCTATGGCATCCCGCCCGTGGGGCGCGCCGACTACACCAAGGCGAAGCCGATCCTGGCGCACTTCGCGGCGCGGGATCAGTGGGCGACCGCCGCGGGCGCTGAGGACATCAAGAGGGAAGTCGACGCCGCGGGAGGCTCGATGACCCTGCATATCTACGATGCCGATCACGCCTTCATGAACGACACGCGGCTCGAGGTGTACTCGCCCGAGAACGCCAAGCTCGCCTGGGAGCGCACGATCGCCTTCCTCCATCAGCACCTCGGCTGAGCTGCGCTGATCACGCGGGCGGCGCCATCCGCTCGAGCGCGGCGCCGAGGACGCCGAGGCCCGCCGCGCCCGCCGCCCGGGCGCGCAGCCGGCCCTCGGCGTCGAAGAGCAAATAGACCGGCCAGAGCCCGTTGGTCTCGAACCGCTCTCCAATCAGATGCTCGTTGTCGACGGCGAGGGGCTCGCTCGTCCCCAGAGCTTGAGCCGCCGCCTCGACCTCGGGGACTGGCAGCGTCTTACCGCCGGGCTTCCAGTTGGAGGGGCAGAGTCCACCCGTCTGCAGCGCAGTGAGGACACGCCGCGTCTCCTCGGTCGATCGGCCGATGTTGAGCGAGTGGACGACCGCATACTGGAGCACGCCCTGCGGATCGATGATGAAGAGCCCGCGCAGCGCCGCGTGGTCCTCTTCCATCAAGATGCCCTAGAGCACCGAACGGGTTGAAATGGACCGAAAAGAGCCGGATTTTAACGCAAAGGCGCAAAGACGCAGGGACGCAGGGACGCAAAAAAGAAATCCGATTTTTTTGCGCCTTTGCGTCTCCGCGCCTTTGCGTTGAAATCTGGGCATTTCAACCTGTTCGGTGCTCTAGCGCCGCGCTCTCGGTCAGGCTTCAAAAGGCGCTCGACAAGGCCACAAAAGCGCAGAAGATCCCGGGAGCGACGGCCGGCGTCGATCAACCCGGGTGCTCGTGGCGCGGCGCCTCCGGTGTGTCGAACATCCCCGCGCATACGGACACCAAGCCGGGTGATCTGTTTCACATCGGCAGCGTCACCAAGACCTTCTTCGCGACGCTCCTGTTGAAGCTCCGCGCCGAAGGCGCGTCTGGACGCCTGCGGACATCGTCGCCCTCGCCGGCACCCAGCAGCCTTACTTCGCGCCCGGGAAAGGCTGGCAGTACTCCAACACCAATTACATCGTCGTCGGGATGATCGTCGAGGCGGTGACGGGCGAGGCGGCGGCGGCGCTGCTGCGGGATCGGATCCTCGATCCGGAGCAGCGCACGCATACCTATTTCGACGGGTACGAGGAGGCGGTGCCGGGCCTGGTCCGCGGCTACGACAAGAGCGACGCGGGATACCTGGACGTGACCTGGACCGTGGATCCCTCCCTGGCGTGGACCGCGGGAGGGCTGGTGTCGACCACGGCCGATATCACGAAATTCTATGCCGATCTCCTCGACGGCAAGGTGCGGGCGCCGGCAGAGCTTCAGGAAATGATGGGCTGGGTGGACACGATGGCGCCCGGCCTTCCGAAGTACGGCCTCGGGATCGCCGAGCACGAGTTCGACGGTCGCCTCGCTGTCGGGCACGACGGCGCGATCTGGGGGTTCGCCTCGGCGTCCTTCCATTTCACCGATCCAGAGGCGACGGTGTCTGTCCTGATCAACCTGGAAGACACCAACCCGATGCGCGTCGTCGGGGATCTCTCGAAGGTCTTGCAAGCTCCCTGAGCCTCTCGAGGGAGGCGCGGAGAGCTTGACGCGATCGGGGGGGATCCGCGGCGGCGCTCAAGGAGCCTTGGTCGCGCTCCACTCCACCAGGAGCTGCACTATCTCCTTGGGCAGCTTCTTCGGGTAGGTGATCGGCGGCATCGTGCCTTCCGTGACCCGCTTGATCAGCGCGTCAGAGAGCTTGATCGTCACGTCGTAGTCGTCGTACTCGATCTTCGGAGCGCCGTTGATCGCTGTCGCGTGGCACTCCGAGCAGTACGCGTGGAGGACCGGCTTCACGTCGACGGCGAAGCTGAGCGGCGTGCCGAGCGCGAGCTTGGTCATCTCCTGTCCTTCACCCAGCCAAGCGTCGCCGACCTTGTCGACGACCAGGCGGCGCGGCAGCTCCGGCGCGGTCACCGTCGCTTCGGCGACCGGCGGCTCGCCCACGAGGACGCGCAGCACTTGAGCGCCCGCGAGCGCGTAGAGGCGCTTCTTGCCCGCGTCGAGCGCGAAGGTGTCCACCCGGACGGGCGGCGCCCCCTCCGCCGCGAGAGGATAGAGCGTGTACTCGCCCGCGGCCGAGCGCTCGACAAGGCCCCTGTCCGACGCGAGGTAGATCGGTGAGCCCGGATCGCAGGCCGCCGTGCCGCAGGCGATCTCGGTGACGCGGCCGACGTCGAAGATCAGCGGATAGGCCTTCTTCGAGGCCTTCTCGACCTCGTAGACCCGGCGACCGAAGGCGACATAGAGCCAGTCTTTCGTGCCGAGCAGCGCGGTCGGCGCGCCGCTCTCGCCGGCCACTGTCCACTCGGTGAGCATGTCGCCGGAGAGCTCATACGCCGCGTCCGCGGTGCGGAGCACGAGGTGCGACTCGCTCGTGCCGTCGCCGTCGTCGTCGGCCAGGCGCGAGGCCATCGCGGTGATGCCGAGCGGGTAGAGAGCGTCGTTGGCGAGCGAGAGCTGGAGAGCGCCGCCGTTGGTGAAGAAGAGCGCGTTGGCCGCGGCGATGAGGACGCCGTCGCCCTGCGCGGCCATCGCCGTCACTTCGCCGGTCGTGAGCGGGAGGTTGGGCTCGTCGCCGACGATGGGCAGGGCGACGGTCTGGTTCGGGCTCACCGCGTAAACGGAGGTCGTCGTTCCGACGGTCAGGACCGATCCGTTCGAGGCCATCGCCGCGGCGTAGCCGTCGATCATCTGCGTCGTGCGTTCTGGCTCCTTCGCGGGGACCGCGGGCGCGCCGTAGACGATCGCCAGCACCGGTGGACCGCTGCTGCCGCCGCTCCCGCTGCCGCTCGACGAGGTCGAGGTCGTGGCCCCGCCTCCGTCGCCGCACGCCGCCGCGAAGCTCGCGATCATCAGGCCGAGAAGCGCCGGGGATCCCCATCGTGTCGAGGTGAGCACAGCCTTTGACGCTACCAGGAGTCACCGTGGTCCGTCGACGGCGGTGCGTCGCCACACATAGCGATTGACGCCCAACCCGAGCCCGCATGATCTGTCACGGGGCGCGTCTGCGTCATGCGCGAAGCTGGCAGGAGCCACAGATGAACCGATCTCGATTCTGGCAGCTGATCGGAGTTGCCGCGACCACCGCCCTCAGCTCCTCTGCGCTGGCGGACGGGGGGCAATGTTACCTGCACCGCGAGATGCCGATCGAGCGGCAGCTGCGTCGGCTCTCGATCGATCTCCGCGGCACCGTGCCCGACGTCGCCGAGTACGACGCGATTGCCGGGAAGGCCGCGCTCCCGGACGATCTGCTCGACGCCTACCTCGGCGACGATCAGTTCCGGATCCAGATGCGCCACTACCACGAGGAGCTGCTGTGGACGAACCCGTCCACGGTCCTCGGCGACGTGGGCTTCTCGCTCAGCACCGCGACCATCGCGCCCGGCGTCGTCGTCTACTTCGTCCCTTCAGTCACCAAGCTGAGGCTCTATCGCGGCGGCGACGGGACGCACTCCTGCCAGGACAAGCCGCAGAGCGCGCTCGGCTACGACGCCGCCGGCCTGCCGCTGACCGAGCCGATCGGGGTCGACGCGGTCGGCGCTTACGTCGCCGAAGGCTGGGAGGAAATTCATCCGTACTGGGAGGCTGATCCGGCGAAGACGATCAAGGTCTGCGCCTTCGATGCCCAGGCGGCGAAGACCTACACGCTCCCGGCGGGGGATCCCGACGCGGGCACGCTGACCTGCGATCATGTGCTCGCGGTGGGCAAGGCCAAGTCCTGCGGGTGCGGCCCCAACCTCAACTACTGCATGGCGGCGTCGGTGGTGCAGCCTGCGGTGTTGAGGTCGATGCGCGAGCAGCTGCTCCGCAGCGTCGATGACGCGACGAGCAAGGCGCCGTACTCGGATCTCCTCACCACCAAGCGCGCGTGGGTGAACGGCCCGCTCGTCCACTACCTCCGCTACCTCGGCCAGCGGCAGTCGTTCTCGCGCACGCAGAACTTCTACGCGCCGTCGGACGGCGAGCTGCCTGATCTGCCGTACACCGCGGCTGACACCTGGGCGCCGATCGAACGCAAAGGGGCGCACTCCGGTATCCTGACGCTGCCCGCGTACCTGCTGCGTTTTCAGACCGACCGATCCCGCGCCAACCGCTACCGGATCGCCTTTGAAGGGCAGTACTTCCAGCCGCCCAGCACCAAGGACACGGCCTGCGCGAAGGACGGCGACGACCTCACCCAGCGCTGCGTCTGCCGGAGCTGCCACGTGACGCTGGAGCCGCTGGCCGCGTACTTCGGCGTCTTCACCGAGGCCGGTACCACGTCGTTGACCGACTTTGCCCGCGAGTACCCGTCGTTGACGGCGTGCTCCAAGGGCATCTCGCCCGCGAGCACCGGCTGGTGCGATCGGTTCTACGGGCCGTCGCCGGATCTCACCGATCCGGATATTCGCCCCTACAAACTCAAGGCGCTGCGCTACGCGGACAAGGAGCACCCCGACGTGCAAGCGCACTTCGACGGCGGCCCCGGGAAGCTCGCCGCGGCGGACATCGCGGGCGGCCTGTTCCACCAGGTGACGACGCGGCGGATGTTCGAGATGCTGATGAAGCGCGAGCCCAACCTCGACGCCGCCTCCCTCGATTTCGAGGGAGATCTGCTCGACGGGATCGCCAAGGAGTTCCAGTCCCACGAGGACCTCAAGCTCCTCGTGAAGCGGCTGGTGAAGCTGCCGACCTACCGGAGGATGCCATGAGCGCGGGTTACCTTGGGCTCGCCGCGCTGGCGTTGACGCTCGTGATTGGCTGCAACCCGTCGCCCGCGCCCAGCAACCCTTCGCCCTCTCCCACTGCTGATCCGCCGGCGTGGGAGCACCCGTCGGTCGGAGCTGATGGAAAGGCAGAGGCGGCTCCGACTGATTTCGGCGGGGGCCTCAAGCCGTCGGCGTCGCGATCGGTGCGGCGTATGCGCATCGACACGCTCCAGGCGGCGATGTCAAAGGTAGCCGGGAACGACGTCTACGGCGCGCCGATCGAGTGGAAGTACAACGGCAACAACGGCTTCAGCGATCTGGCCTTCGGCAAGGCGCTCGGGCGGCCCGACTTCCAGACGTCGACCGAAGAGAGCGGCGTCACCAGCGCGCTCTACATGAAGTTCGTCGGCGACGCGTCGCGCGACCTCTGCATGCAGATGGCGAAGAACGATCTGAAGCGCACCGACGCGACGACGCGCTCGCTCTTCCCTAAGGCGGCCGTCGACGGCACCGCGACCGACGCCGACAAAGCGGCGAACCTGCGCTACCTCGTGCTCCGCTTCCACGGCCTCCGCCTCGACGCGGCGGACCCGATGATCCCCGCCCTCCGCGCGGTCTACGACGCGGGCGAAGGCAGCGTGACGGCCCCCGGCGGCGAGCTGCCCCCCGCGGCCGAGGGCTGGCGCGGCGCCTGCGTGGCGCTGTTCGAGTCGCCCCTGTTCCACAACGATTGAGGAGATGAAGCGATGAAGCACCGGTCCTCGATCACTCGCCGACAGCTCCTCGGCGCGCTCGGCCTCGGCGGCGGCGCGCTGCTCCTCGACGGCTTCCTCGGCCTGCGCCACGCGCGCGCCGACGTGACCGATCCCGACGACGCCCCGCTCCTGGTGATGTGCGAGTTCACCGGCGGCTGGGACACGCTCTACAGCCTCGATCCGCGCAACCATCAGATCTTCGGCGACCCTGCGGGCGGCATCTTCACCGGGTTCGACACGGTGACGGATCCGATCACCAAGGGCGTGATCGATACGACGAGCACCGGCCTGGTGCGCCCCACCGGCGGCAACGTCGACTTCGGCCCGGCGATCGGATCGCTGGCGAGCGATCACCGCGACGATCTCTGCGTCGTGCGCGGCGTCAACATGGGCACGCTCACGCACGAGGTCGGGCGCCGCTACTTCCTCACGGGCAAGTTCCCGCGCGGGCTCGCGGCCTCGGGGAGCTCGCTCGAGACATGGTGGGCCGCGGCCGGCGGGCACCTCGCCGATCACCAGATCCCGAACCTCGTCGCCGGCGGCGCCGAGACCTACAACGAAGGGCTCTCGCCGCTCGCGAGCGGCCTCCAGGTGCCCGGCTACGCCGAGATGCTCCAGGTGCTCCGCCCGCTCAACGCCTCGCTCGCGCTCGACGAGAAGGTGACGCAGGCCGCGGCGAAGCTCCACGGCGGCGCCTTCTGCGTGCCCCGCCAGCTCGACGCTAACGGCCACGTGACCAACCACGTCGCGGCGTGGACGTCGGCCCAGTCGCTCGCCAGCGGCGGCCTCTGGAAGCACTTCGATTTCAAGCCCAACCCGCCCGCGGGCAGCCAGCTCGACAACCTCTACAAGGCCTTCGGCGTCAACCCGGCGAACCCGGCCGCCGCGCTCGCCGGCAAGCCGCGCGGGCAGGCCGCGCTCGCGGCGCAGGCCCTGGCGAACGGGATCTCGCAGGTCGCGCTGCTGCGCCTCGTCAACGTCATCGACGCGCACTTCGACGACGACTGGACGGCGGGCCACCCCGCCGCGCAGCGCTCGGGCTTCGACGCGGTGAGCAACCTGATCACGTACCTGAAGAGCACCGAGGACAAGAAGGGCAAGTCCCTCTGGGATCGCACGACGCTGATGTGCTTCTCCGAGTTCGCCCGCGCCCCGAAGCTCAACCCGCAGGGTGGCCGCGATCACCACCTCGCCTCGGCGTGCCTCCTCGCGGGCCGTGGGATCAAGGGCAACCTCGCGATCGGCGGCACGCGGGACACCAATTACGACGCGCGCCCGATCAACCTGAAGACGGGCGCGCCCGACGACGAAATGGGCGAGAGCATCCGCCCCTCCGACATCCACGCGACCATCCTCCAGGCGGCGGGGCTGCCGTACAACCACATCTCGAACCAGAGCCCGAAGCTGATCGAGGCGATCCTCAAGACGCCGTAACATCCCGAGGAGCCGCACCTCCGCGGCCAGGGAGTCGTCGTGCTCATCGCGTCGCTCGCGCTCATCGGTCTCGTGGCCCTCGAGCACATCTATTTTCTCGTCCTCGAGATGTTCCTCTGGACCAAGCCGGCGGGGCTGCGCGCCTTCGGCAACACCCAGGCGAAGGCCGACGACACGGCCGTGCTCGCGAAGAACCAGGGGCTCTACAATGGCTTCCTCGCCGCCGGGCTGATCTGGTCGATCGCCGCGAGCGACGCGCGCGAGGCGCTCCACCTCCGGCTCTTCTTCCTCGGGTGCGTCGTGGTGGCCGGCGTCTACGGCGCGGCGACGGTGTCGCGCAAGATCCTCTTCATCCAGGCGATCCCGGCCGCGCTGGCGCTGGCGCTGGTCCTGATCGCCAGCGCTTCCTAGTCGCGCGCGATCCGCTCGCTGATCACGGGGGGCTGAGCACCGCGGTCGGCGTCGAGACGAAGGGAGCGCCGCTGCCGAGCTGCGCGAAGTTGCTCGCGCCCCAGCAGGAGAGCCGTCCGTCGTTGCCGAGGCCGCACGCGTGCTCGTTGCCGAGCGCCGCCGCGGCCCAGGGCGTCACGCTCGACACCTTTTGCGGCTTGTTGAACGACGTGAAATTCCCGCGCCCGAGCTGGCCGTAGCTGCCGACGCCCCAGCAGTAGAGATCGCCGTTCTGCTTGATCGCGCAGGTCGACAGGCCCTGGCCGAGCGCGGGCCGCAGCCAGTCCGTGTCGGTGCCGACCTGCGTCGGCGTGAGCGCGGGGCCGACCGCGTTGCCGAGCCCGAGCTCCCCGCTGGCGTTGCGGCCCCAGCACCAGAGCGTACCGCTGGTCGCCACCGCGCACGCGTGGTTCGCCCCCGCGGAGACGGCGCTGTAGAGGCCCGTGCCGACCTGCTTCGGCGTCGACACCGGCGTGACCACGTCGCCCACGCCGAGCTGCCCGACGTCGTTGCGGCCCCAGCAAAACAAGGCCCCCGACGCGCGGCGCCCGCAGGTGAGCTCGCCGCTCGCCGAGAGCTCGACCCAGTCCGCGGCGCCGAGCGGGAGCACCTGCTTCGGATCGAAGCGCACTGTCGTCGTCGCGTCGCCGAGCTGCCCTTGCGTGTTACGGCCCCAGCACCAGATCGTGCCGTCCTCGCGCCGCGCGCAGGTGTGGTTCAACCCCGCGACGAGCTCTTTCCACGGCGACGTGTTGCCGGGCGTCGCGCTCACCAGCGTCGGCGTGAGCTGGTTCAGCACCGCCACGCCGTTGCCGAGCTCCTGGTTCCCCTCTGTCCCCCAGCAGTACAGGCCGTTGACGTTGTTGTCGGAGGCGATCCCGCAGGTGTGGGTCCGGCCGAGGGCGACGCGCTGCCAGAGCTTCCCCGCGCCGACGGTGACGGGCGCGGCGCGGCTCACCATCGTGCCGTCGCCGAGGTGCCCGAAGGCGTTGCGGCCCCAGCACGAGAGCTCGCCGGTTTTGTGGATCGCGCAGCCGTCATCCATCTGCACGGCGAGGCTCTGGAAATCCGTCGCGTCGCCGACGAACGTAGGCTCGGTGCGATCCGACGCGTAACCAAGGCCGAGGGCGCTGCGGCTCGCCGAGCCCCAGCACGAGAGCTTGCCCGCGTGAATTCCGCAGGCGAAGCGGAGGCCGCTGCTGACCGCGGTCCAGTCGAGCCCCGCGCCAACCTTCACCGAGCCGAGCTTCGGGGACTCGTCGCCGGGCTGCGCGGTCTGCCCGGTGCTCCCGTCACCCCAGCACCAGAGCGCGCCGGGCGCCCGCAGGCCGCACGCGGCGAAGTCACCCGCGTCGAGCGTTGTCCAGTCGGCCTCCACGCCGACCTGCGTCGGCTGCGCGAGCAGCGTCGTGGTGCCGTCGCTGGCCTGGCCGAGCGAGTTGGTGCCCCAGCACCAGCGCGTGCCGTCGAGCTTCACGCCACAGGCGAAGGCGTTGCCCGCGGTCACGCTCGCCCACGTCGTCGCGAGCGTCTTCTCTTGCACGGGGACCGAGCTGTTGGTCGTCAGCCCGTTGCCGAGCTGCCGGCTCGATCCCAGGCCCCAGCACCACAGCGTGTGATCGCCGCGCACCGCGCAGGTGAACTCCGATCCCACAGAGACCTGGCTCCACGGCCCCGTCACCACCGCGGTCGGCTGGAGCGCGGTGGTGGTGGTGCCGTCGCCGATCTGGCCGCGGGTGTTGGTGCCCCAGCACGAGATCTCACCGCCCGCGCGGATCGCGCAGGTGTGGTTCGCTCCGGAGTCGAGCGCGATCCAGTCGCTCACGCCGCCCATGACCGGGGTGGGCGTGAGCGCTGTCACCGCCGTCCCGTCGCCGATCTGCCCGGACCCGTTCGTCCCCCAGCAGAAGATCTTGCCCGCGGAGCTGAGCCCGCAGGTGAAGCTTCCGCCCGCAGAAACGCGGGTCCAATCGCTCGCGGAGCCCGCGGCGGCGGGGCGCAGGAACAGCACGTCGCCGGTGCCCGTGCCGACCTGACCGCTGGTGTTGAGACCCCAGCACCACATGGTCTTGTCCGACCGGATCGCGCACGCGTGGTACTGCCCGGCGCTCACCGCGGTGTAGGTGGCCTCGCAGCTCTTCCCGTTGCCGACGAAGCCCGGACCGCACGCGCACGAGAAGCTGCCCGGCGTGTTGGTGCAGATCGCGTTGGTGTCGCAGTCTTCGAGCAGGCCCGCGCACTCGTCCTGATCCACGCAGGTGTGCCCATCGCCCTGATAACCCGGCTTGCAGGCGCACGTGTAGAAGGCCGGCGTGTCCGTGCAGATCGCCTCGGGCGCGCAGTCGCTCGTCCCCGCGGCGCACTCGTCGATCCCGAACGCGCTGCTGCTCCCGCCCGCGTCGCTGCCGCCGAACCCGCTGCTCCCGCCCGCGCCGGTCGACGTCGTCGCGCCGCTGCTCTGCGCCGCGCCGCCGCCTTGCCCTGTCTCCCCCGAGCCGCCGCAGCCTGTCGCGAGGGCGAGCACGAACCACGAGCGAGCCCCGATCTTCGCCATCATCCGCATGAACCTCACCTACTTGACCGCCGCGAGGAGGGTCGGCGCGAGCGCGAAGCCGTCGCCCACCGCGTTCTGCCCGAGCTCACCCGAGCCCCAGCACACGAGCGCGCCGTCGCTCCGGACGCCGCAGGCGTGCGCGTAGCCGAGCCGAACGTCGCCCCAGATCGCCGCGCCGACCGACGTCGGCGTCTTGCGCTGGCCGAAGTCGCCGAGCCCGAGCTGGCCGCTCCCGTTCGCGCCCCAGCACCACAGCGATCCGTTGCTCTTGCGCGCGCAGGTCGCCGCGTTCCCGGCCGTCACCTGCGCCCAGTCGACGTCGAGGCCGACCTGCACCGGCGCCGGCCGATCGATCGCGGTGCCGTCGCCGAGCTGGTTGTTGCTGTTCTTCCCCCAGCACCAGAGCGTCCCGTCGAGCTTGATCGCGCAGGTGTGATTGACGCCCGCCGCGAGCGCCGTCCCGAAGCCGACGTCGACGCTGGCCGGCGCGATCTTCCCCGCGCCGGGCACGCCCGCGCCGAGCTGCCCTTCCACGTTGCGACCCCAGCACCAGATCGACGTGTCAGCGCGGCGCGCGCAGGAGTGAAACTGCCCCGCTGCGACCGACGTCCAGTTCTTCGTATCGAGCGGCAGCACCGCCGCGAGCGTGCCTGTCGCCGGGTTGACCGTCTGCGCGAGCTGCCCTTCGGTGGTGCGGCCCCAGCACCAGAGCGAGCTGTCGTTGGCGACCGCGCAGGTGTGCTCTTCGCCCGCGGCGAGCTCCTTCCACGTCAGCGTCGCGTACGGCTTGCCGGTCGTGACGATCGGCGCGAACGACATCGCGGCGGCCGTGCTCAACGTACCGAGCTGCCCGAGCGCGTTGCGCCCGCTGCACACCAGCCCCCCCGCGAGCGTGATCCCGCAGGCGAACTGCCGGCCCATCACCAGGCGCGCGAAGCCGGTCGCCGTCGTCGCGGCGGCGGGCATCGATCGGCTCGCCGTATCGCCGAGGCCGAGCTGCCCGTTCTCGTCGTTGCCCCAGCACGACGCCTTGCCCGCGGGGCCGAGCGCGCAGCTCGTCTCGCCGAACGACGCGACCTGCGTCCACGTCGTCAACGCCCCGATCGGCTTGGGCGAGGAGTACAAGCTCGCGGCGCCGTCGCCGGTCTGACCGAACACGCGCGAGCCCCAGCAGAGCACGCGCCCGTCCGGCTTGAGGCCGCAGGTGTGCGCGGCGCCTCCCGCGAGCGCCGTCCAGTCCGTCTCCACGCCGACCTGCTTTGGCTGAAGGATCCACCCGCTTTGCCCCAGCGCGATCTGCGATCCCTGGTTGCGCCCCCAGCAATAGAGCGCCCCGGCCTGGAGGCCGCACACGTGCGACGTCCCTGCGCGCACCGCGGTCCACGTCGCGGTGGGCGAGACCGGCACCGGCAAGGCGCTCCCCACGATCGTCCCGTTCCCGAGCTGCCCTTCGGCGCCGCGCCCCCAGCAGAAGAGCGCGCCGCTCGTCTTCAGCCCGCAGGTCGTCACGCCGACGCTCACGGTGGACCAGTCGACATCCATCGACGTCACCGTCGTCGCCACGAGGTACGGGATCGCCACGAACCCGGCGCCGGGCTTCGACACCTGGAGATCGCTGTTCTGGCCCCAGCAATAGAGCGCGCCGCTCTTCTTCAAGGCGCAGCTCGAGTCGCGCCCGACGAAGACCTCTTTCCAATCGGCCTCCGCCGTCATCGCGAGCGGATCGACGTTCACATGCACCGGCGCGTACTCGAAGGCGTTCGCCGATCCGGTCGCGAGCTGCCCCGCGTTGTTACGACCCCAGCATGACAGCGTCCCGTCGCTCTCCACCGCACACGTGTGGTTCTCGCCCGCGCCGATGCTCGTCCACGTCCGTTCGAGGCTCACGAACGCGGGCAGCGTCTGGCTCACGTTGGTGCCGGTCCCGAGCTGGCCGAACCCATTGTTCCCCCAGCACCACACGTTCCCTGTCTTCTTGATCCCGCACGTGTGGCTCGTCCCCGCCGAGAGCCGCGTCCAGTTGCTCGCCGCGCCCACTTGCACGGGCGCCGCTTGGTTCACCGTCAGCCCGTTACCGAGGCGCCCGCTCCCGCCGTTGCCGAAGCAGACCGCGGCGTCATCGAGGCGCCGAGCGCACGTATGATAAAGGCCGGCCGTGATCTCGGTGTAGCGCGCCTCGCACCCCTTCAACGCATCGCCCACGGTGCCCGGCGGGCACGCGCAGGTGAACGATCCATCGGTGTTCGTACACTTCGCCGTCGCGTGGCAGTTGTCCGTCTGATCGATGCACTCGTCGACGTCGTCGCACTCCTGCCCATCGCCCTTGAAGCCGGGGTCGCACGCGCACGTGCCCCCCGCGGTGCAGCTCGCGTGCGCGCCGCACGGCCCGCACGCCGCCCCACCGCCGCCCCCGTCCCCGCCGCTGCCGGTGCTAACGCTGGTGCTCGCGCCCCCGCTCCCGCCGCTGCTGGTCGTGCTCGACGCGGCGCCGCCGCTGCCTGTGCTCGCGCTGCTCGACCCGGCGCTCGTCGACGTACCCGTCGATTCGCCGCCGCACGCTGTGATCAGAAGCGCGCCGAGCAACCACGGCGAAAAGCTCGAAGTTCGGTTCATCCTAGTTAGAGCCGATGCTACGGGTCCTTGCCCGCCAAGCAAAGCCCCGCCGCGCCGATCTCCGCGCTCCCGCGCCGGCCCCGGCGCGACTGACCCCTTCGATCACGCCGCGGGCGCGGCCCTCGCCGCGCTCGCAGCCTGGCTACCGCTCATTCCCTCTCGCTCCAGAGGTGCTCCAGATACCCGCGGATCGAGCGCGTGCGCTCGTGCTCCGCAAAGACGAGCGCCGCGCCCACCGCGCCGAGGACGACGCTGCCAGCGAGGATGGCAGTCCAGACCGGGACGTCGGGCCGGTGCGCCTCTCTTGCTGACCTCTGCTGCCCGCCGTTTCGCGTGAAATCAACCTGACTCATACGCTCACCTCTCTTCGCTTCTCGAGGACGGCTGCCCCGCGGGTGACGCCGCCGGGAGCACCCAGACCGCTGCGTTGCAGACAGCGCGCCACAGGCAGCGAGCGGGCGCTCCCCGCAACACAAGCTCCGGCTTCCTGTTGACGAAGTGATCGGACACTGGTAACCCCGCGATGAACTGCTATCTCCGGGATGACCGCAAGAGTGGCGGCACCCGGTATGCGCTGACGCTCGAGCGCGATCGCGACGGCAACGAGCTCCGCTATTTTTATGACACGGTCACGAGTGACCACAAAGGCGGGGAATTTGACGGCTCGGGGCGCTCTCTGCTCCGCTCCGTGAAGCGCGCTGGTGCGCTCGGAGGGGCGAGCTACGCCAAGGAATTCTCCTGGGAGCAGACGAAGGGCGGGACCTACCCCAACGCGACGGGCACGGCCCTGCCCCCCTTCGGTGATCCTGATCTGGAGGTCACGCCCCTCGACGTCGACAACGACGGCAAGGACGAGCTGCTGGTGGCGATGCCTGCCGGGAGTATCCCCACGCCGCTGCTCTATTCAACCGAGGCGTCCGGTCCCTTGCTGGGCCACGTGACGTTGCTCCCCGGCCTGGCCAAAGCAACGTTGACAGACTCCAGGATTGCCGACCTCGACGGCGACGGCGTCGCGGAGATCATCGCCCCGGACCGCGGCGTCGACGCGACGGGCACGGCGGCCTATGGACTCTACACCTGGTCCAATGCTCTCTCGGACTACGCGCGAGCGATTCCCCCCAGGCCTCTCTGGGGCGACTACAGAAGTCTCCTGTCCTCCAGCGCCGAACAGCCCATCTTTCTTGCGGACTTCGACGGAGACGGCCTCCCTGACCTGGTCCAGGCCCGGCACGAGTTCATCCTCGACCCGACCTGTGAAGAGTCTCCTGCGCTCGGGCGCCCGAAGTGCCTCGCCTACAACTGGTACTATTCGCACAACACCGGGGGTGGAACGTTCAACCCGGCGTACGCCGCCGGCCCGCCCGAGCCCGAGGTTAAAACCTCGGGCTCTACGTACAAAGTCCGCCTCGAGGGCGGACTAGAGCACCGAACAGGTTGAATTGCCCAGATTTCAACGCAAAGGCGCGGAGACGCAAAGGCGCAAAAAATCGGACTTCTTTTTTTGCGTCCCTGCGCCTTTGCGTTAAAATCCGGCTCTTTTCGGTCCATCTCAACCCGTTCGGTGCTCTAGAACTCTACCCGCAGCGCCCCGGAGGCTCCCGTTGGGCCCACGAACAGGCTCCCTGTCACCGGGGGAGGACGCCGCGGCTCGGTCTTCAGACCGTAGACGATCGTGGCGCCGCCCACGAGCCCGGCCGCGACGAAGCTCCAGACAGCCACGCTCTTGAAATCCGCCTCTGTCTTCGCGCTGGGGCCGGAGGCGGGCTCGTGGTCCTCTTTTGCCCGGCTCCCTGCGGCGGTGAACACCGCCACTGACGTGAGCCCGAGCCCCAGCGCGGCGAGGGTGACGCCGGCGCCGCTGATCAAGATGGCCTTTCGATGGGGGGAAGGCGGCGGTTGCTTTGCGGTGTGGAGCCGGCCTGCGCGGCCGAGCGGCGGCGCCGCAGCGACGGTAGCAGAGCCCGGGAGAGGGGCGGTGTCACAGCGCAGGTCGAGGTCCTTCGAGCTCCTGGCTGCCGACTCCACCTCGCGGTTGGTCGCGCATTGCCCGAACCGGGCCTCCACGAGGTGCTTGCCTGGCTCGACGAACACCTCCACGCCGAGGGGCGCCTGCCCGACGCCGAGACCGTCGATGAGGATTTCGCTCCCGGCCGGCTCGACCTTGATGGTCAAAGCTCCGACCTTGGCCCGCGCTTGCTCGAGCCATTCGCGTACGTGCTTGAGCTCCTCGGGGGCGACGTCCTTCGCCTCGCGGAGGAAGAACGCCAGATGGAGCGCGGCGGCGCGGTGCTTGTCCAGCTTGAGCTCGACCTGGCCGAGGCTCCCCGCGACCTGCCAGTGCGGTCTTTGCCGCCACGCCGCCAGGTAGGCGTCATACGCCCTCTGCCACTGGTGGAGCTTCATCGCGGCGTTGCCTTCCTGGTAGCGTCGGCGCGCCTCGACCGTACGCAGGGCCGTGTCGCCCTCGCCGGTCGACGAGGGAAGAGCCTCCGCGCTCGAGGCCGGCACGTCCTTCGGTGTACCGCTGGAGACGGGCTGCGCCCGGGCGAGCATCGGCGCGGTGATGCCGCCCAGACCGATTCCAAAGCTCATGAAAACAGGACTCAGCGATCGCATCGAATCTCCCCCTCCGCGCTCGACCCGTCACGCCCTCGCGTCAGCCGCAGCTCATTTATACAGTCCTCGAGATCGTCAAGAAAAAGATGCCATCCGGTGCCGCAATACCGTCTCTGGATCGAGGAGCAGGCGGGGTGAATCTATCGACTCGACGTCGCTTCGACGCAGCCGGTCTTGACGAATCGTCCGCACTTGATGGGCGGCTTCGGGGCGGCGACGCGGGCGGCCTGGCTCCACTCTCCTGCTTGGCCAGAGGCGGTGGGGGCACTTCGGCCACGACAGGCTCCGCCAGCACAGCGGGAAGGAGCACCGATTTTACGTCAGCGGCAGGAGGGGAGGGAGCGCTCTCCGCGGCGGGGCTCGCCTCCACGACGGGCAGAGGCCTTGGCGGCGCGGGTTCTGCCGGCCGACGCCCGCGGGGCGTGAACGCCAGGACCAGCACCACGGCCGCCAGCCCCGAAACGCCGATCGCTCTCGCGACGAAAGGAGAGCGCCGCTTCGGGGGCGGTACGTCCCCGAGGAAGGGAGTCGGTCCCGTCCACGAGGCGGTTGGTGCGGCCGGCGGGCCTGCTTCGCTCGTCGCCGCCGCGACCAGAGGGGCTGTCGCGGACATGGATGAGCAGGGCTTCTTGATCGTCGCATCGTCGGACCGCGCCAAAGGCACGTCGGGGAGGATGATGGCGCGCGGGGGCGGCTCGAAGAGAGCGCGCGGAGCCGCGCACAGCATGGCCACCTCCAGCCTCTGGGTTTCAGCCTCCGACTCTGGAGCTTCGCTGGGCAGGGCGGCGACCGGGTATTGCCGGGACGACGGCGGAGCGGGCCCGGCGGGGTGTTGCCCCCAGGTGGCCGTGAACGCGGAAGTCGCTCCGCGCTGGAAATCGTCGGTGAAGGGATCGAGCCCCCTCTCCACCTCGGCGATCGGCCACAATCGCTGCTCGCGATCGCGGGTGAGGCACGCCGAGATGAGGCGATCGAGGCCAGGATCAATGCTGCGCACCCGACGCGAGGCGAGCGGGATCTCCGCCGACGCGATCCTGTCGATCACCTCCTGCGCTTCGCCGGTGAAGGGGCGCTCGCCGGTGAGCATCTCGAAGAGCACGACGCCAAGCGACCAGATATCCGCCCTCGCGTCGATGTCGCGCTCGGCGCGGGCTTGCTCCGGGCTCATGTACGACGGGGAGCCCTAAGGGACGCCGAGCATCGTGCGGAGTCCGTCCGCGGCGAGGAGGTTCTTGCTGACGCCGAAGTCGAGCACCTTGACGACGCGCGCGTCCTCCCCGGGCTGGTTGTGCAAGAAGATGTTGGCGGGCTTGAGGTCGCGATGGACAATGCCCTTCTCGTGCGCCGCGCCGAGGGCGCGCGCGACGTCTCGACCGATCACCGCGGCTTCTCGCGGAGAGAGCCGGCGGGAGCGCCCGAGCAGGCTGGCGAGCGTCTCGCCCGAAAGCAGCTCCATGACCAGGAACGGATCGCCGCCGTCCATCTGGCCGACGTCATGAATCTGGATCACGTTCTTGTGCTGGATCTTGCAGCACACCTGCGCCTCGCGGAGGAGGCGGAGCCGGAGCTCCGACCCGGGGCCGAGGATCAGCTTGAGCGCGACTTGCCCCAGCGTGTGTTCGTTGCGAGTGGACCAGACGACGCCCATCGCTCCTTCGCCGAGCTACCTCAGGAGACGATACTTTCCAGCGACCAGGGCGCCTTGGGCCAACGAGGCCGTGACGTGCGGATTGGACATGCTCGGCCCGGCTCCTTCCCACGAGTCGACGAGTGGGCCGGAACTTTAACCAGGCAGTCGGAGTCAGGACACCCGGCGCGGGTGCAAACAGGGATCCGGGGAATCCTGGATCCTTTGCATGGTCCACGGGGCGACGGATCGAAGGCCGCGCTGGTGCCGAGTGCGTCGTGAGCGGCGCAAAGTCTGCGGGGCGTCCTGCACGATCAGGTCGACGGGCCGCCTGGACGCGCCCGGACGTTCTCCGCCTCCGCACTTGCGCCGCGCGCCCGGAACCGGCTATCCCCGTGGCAGGTCATGATCTGCACGAAGTGCCACAGACGGTTCAGCGGGGATCACCAGTTCTGCCCGCACGATGGGGAGAGGCTCGCCGCGAGCATCGACATCAAGCGGATCCGCAGCAAGCCGACCGAGCTCGCGGGCGAGGTGATCGCGGGGCGCTATCAGGTGCGCGGGCTCCTCGGCAAGGGCGCGATGGCGCAGGTGTTCCTCGCGCTCGACAAGCAGACAGGCGACCCCATCGCGCTCAAGCTGCTCGACGCGCGGCTAGCGAAGCACCCCGAGCTCAAGGCGCGCTTCCTCGTCGAGGCGAAGGCGGCGGCGCAGATCGCGCACCCCAACGTCGTCCGCATCCTCGACGTGGGCCTGCGCGACGACGGCGCGCCCTGGATCGCCAGCGAGTTTCTCTTCGGTGAGTCGCTCGGCGAGTGGCTCCGCCGCGAGCGCGTGATGTCGCCGCCCAGCGCCGTCCCCCTGCTGCGAGCGATCGCGCTGGCCCTCGGCGAGGCCCACCGCGCGGGCGTCGTTCACCGCGACATCAAGCCCGACAATGTCCAGCTCATCGGCGAGCGCAACGCGGCGCACGACGTGAAACTCGTCGATTTCGGCTTCGCGCGGCTCGTCGCGGAGAAGGGCATGACCCAGGCGGGCGTCGCGGTGGGGACGATCGAGTACATGGCGCCCGAGCAGGTGGTGAGCGACGAGCCCGACGCGCGCACCGACGTTTACGCGTTCGGCATGCTGATGTTCCGCCTGCTCTCGGGGCGCCTCCCGTTCCAGGGCAAGACCGAGGCGGAGACGCTCGCGCAGCAGCTGATCACGCCCGCGCCCGCCCCCGTGCTCGGCGTCGCGGGCCTCGCCCCGGGCCTCGAGGCGATGATCCTCCACGCGCTGCGCAAGCGCCCCGATAACCGCTATGGCTCGATGGAAGCCTTCGTGGAGGACCTCGATCGCGTCACCGCCGGCCACCCGCCGCGCTTCGCGAACAAGCCGCTCAACGCGCCCGACGTCTACTCGCCGGTGACGCCCTTCGCGATCACCGCGGCTAAGTTCCTCTACAAGAAGCTCGGATTGAACCCCACCGTCATCTGAGGCCTAACCGTGACCTTTTCAGCCTCGTTTCATTGCCTCGCCGGGTGCGAAGGTGCTTATCCGCTCACCCAGGCCATCTATCGTTGTCCGAAATGCGATGGCCTGCTCGACGTCGAGCACGACGCGCGCGCCCTCAGCTCGCGCAGCGCCTCCGCCTGGATGAAGCTCTTCGACGATCGCTACAAGCGCACGCTCTGGCCCTATGGATCGGGCGTGTGGGGCAAGCGCGAGTGGATCGCGCCCGACGTCCCCGACGACGCCATCGTGTCGATGGACGAGGGCGAATCGAACCTGTTCTGGGCCGAGCGCTACGGCAAATCGCTCGGCCTCGACGACGTGTGGGTCAAGCTCTGTGGCAACAGCCACACCGGCTCGTTCAAGGACCTCGGGATGACGGTGCTCGTCTCCGTCGTGCGTCACGCCATCCAGAAGGGCCTGGAGGTGCGGGCGATCGCCTGCGCGTCGACCGGGGACACGTCCGCGTCGCTCGCCGCGTACGGCGCCGCCGCGGGGCTCCCCGTCGTCGTGCTGCTCCCCAAGGGCAAGGTCTCGACTGCGCAGCTCGTCCAGCCGATCGCCTCGGGCGCGCTCGTGCTCTCGCTCGACACCGATTTCGACGGGTGCATGGCCATCGTCCAGCGCCTCGCCGCGAGCGGCACAGTCTACCTCGCCAACTCGATGAACTCCCTCCGCATCGAGGGCCAGAAGACAGTGGCCATCGAGATCGTGCAGCAGTTCGACTGGACCGTGCCCGAGTGGATCATCCTGCCGAGCGGCAACCTCGGCAACGCCTACGCCCTCTACGCTGGCTTCAAGATGATGAAGGACCTCGGCCTGATCAGCCGCTTCCCGCGCCTCTGCGTGGCCCAGGCGGAGCACGCCAACCCGATGTACAAGGCGTGGAGCGAGGGGAAGCGCGAAGTCACCCCGCAGAAGGCGCGCGAGACGCTGGCGAGCGCGATCCAGATCGGCAATCCCGTGAGCGCGCCGCGCGCCTTCAAGGCCCTCGAAGCGATGGACGGCGTCGTCGAGCAGGCCACGGAAGAAGAGCTCTGCGACGCCGCCGCGCGCGCCGACAAGACCGGGATGTATACCTGCCCGCACACCGCCGTAGCGCTCGCCGCCCTGGAGAAGCTGGTGAAGAAGGGGCTCGTGCAGAAGCGCTCACGAGTCGTCGTGGTGTCGACCGCGAGCGGGCTCAAGTTCACCGAGTTCAAGGTGCGGTATCACGACAAGACCCTTCCGGGGATCGCGTCGACGCACGCCAACCCGCCGGTGGATCTCGCGGCGGACTACGATCAGGTGTTGAAGGCGCTCGACGCGCACGCGAAGAGCCTGGCGAGCGCGGCGTAATGAGTATGGTTCGGTACGTCTCTTTCGTGCTCTTGCTGCTCGCCGGCTGCAGCGTGCCGAAGGACGCCGGCTTCCCCGACGTGGCGCGCGCGACCTTGGCGAGAACAGGTCAAACGATCCGCTGGAACCAGGGCGGCGAAGCCGACGCGGAGATCAAGCGGACCGTGCAGGCGCTCCTCTCACACCCGCTCCGCCCGGCGGAGGCCGTCCAGGTTGCCTTGCTCGAGAATCGCCGCCTGCAAGCCACCTACGAGGACTTGATGGTAGCTCAGGCGGATCTGGTGCAAGCCGGGCTCCTCCACAACCCGACCCTCTCGGGCAGCGTCGGTGTCCTCGTGTCCGGCGGCGTCGGCGCGCCCAGCCACGCGCTCGGGGTCGAGCAAGACTTTCTCGATCTCCTGATGATCCCCGCGAGGCGGCGCGTGGCCTCCTCCCAGTTCGAGGCGACGAAGCTTCGCGTTGGGAGCGCCGTGCTGGGTCTCGCCAACGACGTACGCGCGGCTTACTACGTGCTCCAGGGCGCGCAGCAGATCGCGAAGATGCGTCGGATGATCCTCGACGCCGCGCAGGCCTCTGTCGATATGGCCCGGCGCCAGCACGACGCGGGGAACATCAGCGATCTCGACCTCGGCAACGAAGAGGCGCTCTACGAGCAAATCCGACTCGACCTCACGCGGAGCGAGGTTGACATCGCGGTGGCCCGGGAGCGGCTCGATCGGCTGATGGGGCTCTGGGGCGCCGACACCCGCTGGACGATCACCGCCGAGCTGCCGGCCATCCCCGCAGAGGAGCCTCCTCTCGATGCCCTCGAATCGCTCGCCGTGAACCGCCGACTCGATATCGCCTCGGCGCGCGCCGGAGTGCAGGCGAGCTCTGATGCTCTCGCCGCCGCGCGCAATTTCCGCTGGATCGGCGCTGCTGGCGTGGGAGCGAGCATGGAGCGCGATCCCGGGGGGCAAACGGTCGTCGGGCCGAGCGCGTCGCTGGAGCTGCCAATCTTCGATCAAAGGCAGGCCGAGGTTGCCCGCCGAGAGGCCGAGCTCCGTCGCAGCCTCGCGCAGCTCACGGCGCTGGCGGTCGACGCCCGGTCCGAGGTGCGCGAGGCCCGCAGTCGGGTGCTCGCCGCGCGGAGCATCGTCGAGCGTTACCGCACCACGATCATCCCGCTGCGCGAGCGCCTCGTCGCGCTCTCGCAGCAGAACTACGATGCGATGTTGCTCGGCGTCTATCAGCTCTTGAACGCCAAGCAGGCCGAGGTCAACGCCTACCGCGAGTACATCGAGGCGGTGCGCGACTACTGGCTCTTCCGCGTCGATCTCGAGCGCGCCACGGGCGGCCGGATCGGCGAGGAGCCCGCTTCGGCGCCGGCTGCGCCGAGCGCGCCGCCCACGCCGATGCCGGCGCACCATCACATGCATTGAAGGAGAAGACTGCTGTGCTTACCCGTCGCAAGATCCTCTCCGGAGCCGCCGCACTCGCCGGCGGCGCCGTGGTGCTCCGCTCTGACCGCGCTGACGCCGCGCCCCCGGCCAGGGCGCCTGGAAAGGGAGGCGCGCCCACCCCGGTGACGATGCCCAACGGCGCCACGCTGCCCTGGAAGATGGTCGACGGCGCCAAAGAGTTTCACCTCATCGCCGAGCCGGTGAAGCGCGAGTTCGCCCCGGGGATGATCGTCAATTGCTGGGGCTACAACGGGATGACGCCGGGCCCTCTGATCGAAGCGGTGGAGGGCGACCGGGTCCGCCTGATCGTCACCAACAAGCTCCCGGAGCGCACGAGCGTGCACTGGCACGGGATGTTGCTCCCCAACGGGATGGATGGTGTCTCCGGTCTGACCCAGCCCCACATAGAGCCGGGGGAGACCTACGCCTACGAGTTCACCCTGCGCCAGCACGGTACGCTGATGTACCACCCGCACTCGGACGAGATGACCCAGATGGCGATGGGGATGATGGGCTTCTTCATCATCCACCCGAAGCAGGGAGAGAGCCCGCGCATCGATCGAGATTTCGCGATCATGCTCCACGAGTGGTTCGTCCCGCCGGGCGCGTTCACGCCGAACCCCAACGTGATGCTCGATTTCAACCTCTTTACCTTCAACAGCCGTGTCTGGCCAGGCACGGCGCCGCTGGTGGTCAAGACCGGAGAGCGCGTGCGGATCCGCCTCGGCAACCTGAGCATGGATAACCACCCGATTCACCTCCACGGGTATCGCTTCGAGCTGACAGGCACCGACGGCGGGAAGATCCCGCCCGCGGCGCGCTGGCCCGAGACGACGGTGGACGTGCCGCCGGGCACCACGCGCGATGTCGAGCTCGTCGCCGACGCGCCCGGGGACTGGATCTTTCACTGCCACAAGTCCCATCACACGATGAACGCGATGAGCCACGACGTGCCCAACATGATCGGCGTCAAGCAGGCCGGCGTCGAGGAGAAGGTGAAGAGCGTTCTCCCCGGGTACATGGCCATGGGCGAGAACGGGATGGGCGGGATGATGGACATGGGCCAGCCGAAGAACACCCTGCCGATGATGACGGGCAAGGGCCCTTTCGGCCCGATCGAGATGGGCGGAATGTTCACCGTGCTCAAGGTCCGTGACGGGCTCACGAGCTACGATGACCCGGGTTGGTACAAGCACCCACCGGGGACGCTGGCGAAGAAGATCACGCTATAAGGCGCGTTGTCTTGATTGATTCGCCCACATTCGCTCAGGGCGGACCTTTCCGCAACGTGGCGCTTCCTGTATGCTCGTGTTGTGCTGCACGAGCTTCTCACCGCGAACACCCAGGAGATCATCGGCCGAACCCGGGCGAAGGTCGCCGCGCGGACGATCCCCGTGCCCACCGAGGCCGAGCTGAAGAACGGCGTGCCTCTCTTCTTGAGCCAGCTCATCGACCAGCTGCGCCTCGCCACGGCCGACAGCGGAGCGATGGAGGAGGGCGCTACCCAGCACGGCGGCGAGCTGCTCGCGATGGGCTTCACCGTGAGCCAGGTCATTCACGGCCATGGAGACGTCTGCCATGTCGTCACCCAACTGGCCGGCGAAATGAACGCGCCGATCCCCGCCGACGAGTTTCAGATGTTCAACCGCAGCATCGACGACGCCGTCGCCCACGCGGTCACCGAGTACCAGCGTCGGCGCGACGAGTCGATCGCCTACGAGGGGACGGAGCGCCTCGGGGTCCTCGCGCACGAGCTCCGCAACCGACCAGCGCTGAGCTGAGCCGGCTACTCCGCTCGTGGCCGGGGGAATCTGTCACAGGTGAGGCATAATTGCGGGCGATCGGCGGCCGTGTGAGCCCTGCGCCCCGTGTCCAGGCGGGATTTCGACGTGGTCGTCTTTTTGCGTAGAATCTCGTCAGCTCGGCTTTGTTGCTCACCGCTCACGATGTTCCTCCTCGCGCTCGCGCGATGAAAACGTCGCTGGCAGCGTGGGAATGAACGAGGCTGGAAGCGGCAAATGCGCCGTTAGCTTCCGCTTCGCACCAAGCCCAAAGGATACTTCATGTTACGAGCCGTCTCCTTTCTTCGAAATGCCGCAGGCCTCGCCGTTCTCCTCCCGCTCACTGTGCTCGCGTCGGCGTGCGATAATGGCACCGGCACCGGAGGCACTGGAGGCACAGACTCCACGGGATCCAGCGTCACCGGGGCCGGCGTCACGGGGGCTGGCGGCAACGGTGGTTCGGGCGGCGCTACGGGTTCGGTCAGCGCCACGGGTTCGGTCAGCGCCACGGGTTCGAGCGGCGCCACGGGATCCGGCGGCTCCGGTGGAGCGGGCGGCTCCGCCGTCATTCCTGACACCACCGCGCCGGCGATCGTCTCCACCTACCCAGTCTCTGACGCGAAGAACGTGGCCATCAAGGGCGGGATCACCGCCAACTTCACCGAGGAGATGGCCCCGCTGACGCTCAACTCCGTGACCTTCAGCTTGAAGCAAGGCACGGTCGATATCCCCGGCGTCGTGACCTATTTCAACAGCACGGCGATGCTCGTCCCGACCATCGAGCTCGTGCTCGGCACGACCTATACCGCGACGATCACCAGCGAGGCCACGGACCTCGCCGGCAACAAGCTCGCGATGAGCTACAGTTGGAGCTTCGCCACCGATACAGCCTTTCCAAAGGGGCCTGCGCCGGTGCTCCTCGGGTCGGCCGGGGATTATGCGATCCTCGCCAAGTCGGCCATCTCCAACGTTCCGACCTCGGTGATCACGGGCAATCTCGGGTTGAGCCCGGCGGCCGCGAGCTTCATCACCGGGTTCTCGTTGACGCGCGCGGGCACGAAGTGGACGGCGCCGCAGGTGATCGGCTCGGTGTTCGCGGCCGACAACGATCCGCCGACTCCGGTCAACCTGACGACGACCGTCGGCGACATGATGACGGCGTACACTGATGCTGCCGGTCGACCGACCCCGGACTCTCTCAACCTGGGCTCTGGAACGATCGGAGGCCTCACGATCATCCCTGGCCTCTACAAGTGGACGACCTCGGTGAGTATCCCGTCGGACGTCGAGATCTCGGGCTCTCCGAATGATGTCTGGATCTTCCAGATCAGCGGCGACCTGATGATGAGCGCGGCCAAGAACATGACCTTGACCGGCGGCGCCCAGGCCAGGAACATCTTCTGGCAGGTCTCCGGCCTCGTGGAGATCGGGACGACCTCGCACGCCGAAGGGGTCATTCTCTCCAAGACCTCGATCAAGCTCGGCACGGGCGCGTCGATCAACGGCCGCCTGCTGGCGCAGACGGCGGTCAACATCGCCAGCAGCACCGTGACGGCGCCCACTCCGTAACGGATCCGCAGCAGATTCCGCGTCGTTTTTACTTTGCCGCCGTGGCGCTGGCACTCCTCCCAGGTGAGTGCTAGAAGCGGCGGGCGAAGTTCAGCGACGCGTGCTTCCGACGAGATCGTCGGGCTCGCTCGGCGCTGCTTCTGGCTAACTCGGGCAAGCCGAGCGCTTTATCGCCGTCTGCGCACCGCAAGACGGAAACCGGCGCGTGACCGCGAGGTCGCGCTCAGAGGTATTTCCAATGAAGATCAGACCGCTCCAGGACCGGGTCCTCGTACGCCGCGTGAAGGAAGACGAGAAGACCAAGGGTGGCCTCTTCATCCCCGACAGCGCCAAAGAAAAGCCGGTCGAAGCGATCGTCCTCGCGGTGGGCAACGGAAAAATCCTCGAGGATGGCACTGTCCGCAAGCTCGAGATCAAGGAGGGCGACCGCGTCCTCTTCGGCAAGTACACCGGCAGCGACGTGAAGCTCGACGGCGAGCTCGTCCTCATCCTCCGCGAGGATGACATCCTCGGCATCATCGAGAGCTGAGCTTCGGGCACTGAGATTCGAGGAGATACGCACATGGCAGCCAAAGAAATCATTTATCACGAGTCGGCCCGCAACCTCATCCTCGCGGGCGTCAACGCCCTCGCGGACGCCGTCAAGGTCACCCTCGGTCCCAAGGGCCGTAACGTCGTCATCGAGCGCAGCTTCGGCGCTCCCACGATCACCAAGGACGGCGTCACCGTCGCCAAGGAGATCGAGCTCGAGAATCGCTTCGAGAACATGGGCGCCCAGATGGTGCGCGAGGTCGCCTCGAAGACCAGCGACATCGCCGGCGACGGCACCACGACGGCCACCGTCCTCGCCCAGGCGATCTACCGTGAGGGCGCGAAGCTCGTGGCCGCCGGCCATAACCCGATGGAGATCAAGCGCGGTATCGACAAGGCCGTCGAGGCCGTCGTCGCGCACCTCAAGGCCTCTTCCAAGCCCACGCAGGACCCCAAGGAGATCGCCCAGGTCGGCACGATCAGCGCCAACGGCGACGCGACGATTGGCAAGCTCCTCGCCGACGCGATGGAGAAGGTCGGCAAAGAGGGCGTGATCACCGTCGAAGAGGCCAAGAGCGCCGAGACGGTGCTCGAGGTCGTCGAGGGCATGCAGTTCGACCGCGGCTACCTCTCACCCTACTTCGTGACCGATCCCGAGGGCATGAAGTGCAACATGGAGGACGCCTATATCCTCATCGCGGAGAAGAAGATCTCCAACATGAAGGATCTGCTCCCGGTGCTCGAGGCCATCGCCAAGGCGCAAAAGCAGCTCCTCATCATCTCTGAAGACGTCGACGGCGAGGCCCTCGCCACGCTGGTCGTCAACAAGCTCCGCGGCACGCTCCACTGCGCCGCCGTCAAGGCCCCGGGCTACGGCGACCGCCGCAAGGAGATGCTCAAGGACATCGCGGTCCTCACCGACGCTTCGGTGATCGCCGAAGAGCTCGGCCTCAAGCTCGAGAACGTCACCCTCGCTGATCTCGGCCGCGTCAAGTCGGTCATCATCGACAAGGACACCTGTACGCTCGTCGGCGGCGAGGGCAACAAGGAGAAGATCAAGGCCCGGATCACCGAGATCCGCGCTCAGATCGAGAGCACCACCAGCGACTACGATCGCGACAAGCTCCAGGAGCGCCTGGCCAAGCTCGCCGGCGGCGTGGCGGTGGTGAAGGTCGGCGCCGCGACCGAGACCGAGATGAAGGAGAAGAAGGCCCGCGTCGAGGACGCGCTCCACGCGACCCGCGCGGCCGTGGAAGAGGGCATTGTCCCCGGCGGCGGCGTCGCGCTCATCCGCGCGCAGGCCGCCCTCGCGACGCTCGATCTGAAGGACGAGCAGCGCTTCGGGGTCAACATCATCCGCCGCGCGATCGAGGAGCCTCTCCGCCAGATCGCCGCGAACGCCGGCGAAGAGGGCTCGATCGTCGTCCAGAAGGTGCGTGAAGGCAAAGACTCCTTCGGGTACAACGCCGCGACGAATCAGTACGGTGACATGATCGCCATGGGCGTCATCGATCCCGCCAAGGTCGTCCGCTCCGCGCTCCAGAACGCGGCGAGCGTCGCGAGCCTGATGCTGACGACCGAGGCGATCATCGCCGAGCGTCCGAAGCGCGAGGCCGGCGAGAGCGCCGGTGGTGGCCACAGCGGCCACGGCCACGGTGACTTCTAGCGCCTGAAGCGCGCAAACCTCGTTTGCGCGCTTCACCCGGGGTTCCCCCGAAGACGGCGCGGTCGCTCAGCGATCGCGCCGTCGGCTTTTTGTCAGGTGCTTTTCAGTGATTGGTCACGCGGAGCAGGCCCCACATGCCGTCCGTGTAACCGAAGCTCGCCTGGTCGCGATAGAGGTAATCCCCGGCGACGCCGAACTTCCCGCCTGCGCCGTGGAGCGGCAGGATGTTCTCGGCCGTCTGGGTGCTCAAGCCACCCTGTCCGCCGATGACCATCGAGAAGGGGTTCTCGCCGATGAGCTGCGATTGCTCGATGAACGGGCGGAGCCGCCACTCGGCTCCTCCCAGCGTGAAGGCATGTTGCCGCGGGTGCCCGGAGGGCTGGAGCCGCCGGATGCGGACGGCCTGCCCCACCCTGGCACGCAGGATGGGCGTGGCCGGATTGCCGAGGTGGATGTTCCCGAGCTGCCTGCCGTTGATCTCGGCGGTGTCCTGCGGCGCCAGCCCGAGGCGCGCCCAGATGGGCTCGGTGCGGTAATTGAACGCGTCGTGCCCCGAGTCCTCCGCGTCGTCCGCCGCGCCGATGTTGCGAATGGCCGTGCCACAGTTGAGGGAGTCGTCTCCGCACTGAAACTTCGGCCTCCCCGATTCGAGCGGGACGTCGTCTTGCATCAACAGGACGAGCTCCCGGAACGGCGTATGGCCTGGACTGGATATCGTGGCTTGCGCGTCCGTTTTGGGGTCGACCTTGAACGTCGCGTCGGGCGGCTCGATGATGAGCGCGGCGATGCCGCCGTGCGGGCCGCCGTGCACGACATCGGCCATGTCTCTCAGGTTGATCGCGCCGAACTCGATGGGAACGGCCCTGTCGCCGCGCCATTCCCCGGCGTACCAGACGTAGGTGCGGTGCTCTCCAGGCGCCACCGTCTGCACCGCGTTGCCGCCGACGTTGGCGCCGTCGGACTCGTTCACGTCATACGCGACGAGCTGCGGATGAAGCGAGACGTGCGACGATCGGCGCACCTGGTTCGCGTTGAAGCCTTCGGTGATCGGCGGGTAATAGTTCCAGTTCGGTGCTTGCGGCAGCTCCTCGGGGAGGAGGTTGTGCAGCGTCACGTGAATGCACTCCCCCGCTGCCGCGCGGAGCACGAGCGGCTCTGGCTTGCGCGCGCCGCTCAGGAGCTCCGGGAGGTACTCTTCCCGCGTGAAGAGGATCCCGTTCGAGTCGTACAGATCGAAGGCCTCGTTGTAGGTGATCCGACCGCCGTACACATGGTCCTTCGCGGTGATCGCGACGACCGAGTATTCCCGCACCGGAGCATCGGGGGGGCAGACTTGCGGCGGATCCTCGTAGGGTTCGTCGCAGCCGTGCAGTCCGCAGCCCGTGGGCACCTGCGCCCACGGCGAGCCCGGCAGGGGCGCGAGATCCGCGTCCTTCGTGCCATAGCAGCGCATCAAGCCCCACATACCGTTCCATTGATCGTCAGTCGGCGTGCTCTCGTAGAGGTAATCGGAGAAGCCCTCTTCGTTGTTGGTCGACCACGTGCGCTCCGGCATGACGAACTCGAGGTGCTCGGAGAGGCCGAGTGGATCGGCGTTCGAATAGCCGCTGTTCGGGTCGGCGAACTCGTAGAGCCATTTGTTCCCGTGGAGCGAGAAGACGTGTTGCTCCTCCTGCGCTCCTGTGATCAAGCGAATCTGGACTGGATCTCCCGCGTACGCTTGCAGCAACGGGGTCGAGGGATCGCCGTGCAGATCGCTGCGGAAGACGTTCTCGATAGCCCCTTCTTCCCCGGGCTTTTGCTCGAACGAGCCGTCCGCGTTGCGGTTGGCGATGCGCAATGGGATAGGCTCGTTCCGGTAATTGATCACCATGGTGCCCGTATCCGCGGCGGAGATGACCTCGGGCGGCGCGGGCACGTGCAGGACCGCGAGGGGCAGGGGCGCCTCGACGCGACCGGGAGGGTTCACGGGGTTGAGAAACTGGTCGTAAGCAATCGTGAAGTCGGCGAACGCGAGGTTGAACTCGCGGTAGTTTGCGCCGTTCGGCGGGAGGATATTCGCGCGAAAGCTGGTCGGTCCACCGTCGGGCCGGGTGCCCAGAGGGTAACCCGTGATCGAGTCCTGGTATTTCGAGCCTCTCGGCTCGATGACGAGGGCCCCATAAAGGCCGTGCTGCTGGTGGGACGACGGTGAAAAATGGTCGTGCGTGAACACCGTGCGGATCGTCCGATCCTCGCCCCGTGCGTTGAGGATCGGTGAAGCCCACCAGCGCTGCGCTGTCGTCTGCGCTCCATAGGCGTCGCGAATGCGCGGGTGCTGTTTCGGCGTGAGGATGACGCGCGTACCGTTCGGCGCGATGGCGCCGCCTTCGGCGTTTGCGGCCTGGATACGCTCGATCACCTCGCCGGCCGCGAAGGTCCCGTCCTCGTAGTTCCACCCATTGGCCGACCCATCCGCGGACGTCACGTCGAACTGCACCAAGTGAATGTGCTGGCCGATGGTGTCCGTGGGCGTGCTGATCTGGAAGGCGTCCTCCGTCAGCACCTTCGGAATCAGGTTCGTCGCTTCATACTGGATGCAATCGTTGGAGTTCGCCCTGAAGAACAAAGGCTCGGGCGGCCGGCTGCCGTTGCGCGTCGCTTCGACGTCCTCTTCGAGCACCGTGAGACGCAGCTGGGGATCGTGCCAACCCTTGTCGTTGAGCGTCCCGTCGATTTGCATGTACGCCGTGTGGATATTGCGCCTCGGGACATCCTTCGGGCAGGGGTCGGCGTAGGGCGCTCCTTGCTTGGGCGAATTGCCATTGACGAAGAACCGGGCGGGGGCGCCGAGCGGAGTACGGGTTGGATAGCTCGCGCCCTTCCAGCCGTGGAGCGTGGTATCGGGCTTGCCGCCTGGAAACGCGCCCGCGTGAAAGTCCATGGCCATCTTCTCCGTCGCGGTGCCCGCTTGGGGCAGGATCTGGAGGTCGGCCGCGAGAATGGTGACGTCGAACTGCGTCCCCTCGGTGGTGCCGCGTAGAATGGCGTTCGGGGGGACGTACTCCACCCGATGACGGGGCAACCCACCATCGAAGACCATGTCGAGCGGCGGCTGCGGCGGCCGGTGCCCGGCGAGGGCCGCCACATAGAAGGGATATCCAGGCATCGCCGGCCGCGTCCCGCGGTGCCCTTTGATCACCGTGGGTCGATACGTGGGCAAGGGCGCCATGCCGCGCTCAGGGATCGGCACCAGGGCGGGCGTCGGCGTGCCATTGGCAATTTCGCCGTCCGGCAGGCGCCGACGATTGGAGCCGTCCTCGAAGACGTCGTGGACCCGGAAGAGCTCCCACATCCCTTGCGCGAAATGGGGATAGAGGTGGCAATGGAAGATCGCGTCTCCGGGGGTGAGGACCCGGTTGCCGGAGCCGCCGAAGGCGAGGTTGTAGGTGAACGCCGCGCCCGGCCCGATGGTCTGCGAGTCGCGGTACATCGCGTCGTCGCTCGCGGGAGATTGCACCCACTGGTGGGCGTGCATGTGGAAGATGTGCGTCTCCTTCGGGCCCGCGTGCAGATTTCGGATGCGGACCGGGTCGCCCAGGTAAGTGTGGTGAACGTTCGAGGGGTCGTCCGGATAAAGCGCCTCGACAGCATGGCCGTCAGCGTCGCGATCGAGGACGATGGCCGGATCGCCGCCTGCCCAGGAGGACAGGAAGAACTCCTCGAACTTGCACTCGGCGCATTTCTTCGTGGGACCGATTTGCTTGCGGTTGGCCAGGAGCTCCGCGCCGAGGCCGGCCGCTCCGTAATTGATGCCGAACCCGTCGCGCACGCCCTGGAAGCTTGGCTCGTTGAGCTCGTCAAACGCCTGCACGGCGCGCAGCTCGTCGTGGAAGACGACCGTCATCTCGCGGAAATAGCCCTGGTCGATGGCGATCGTCGTGTCGGCCTCGGTGTAGGCGTAGTCGGTGATGATGGCGTTGAGATCGCTGTGGACGATCTCGTTTTCCCGATAGCGATCGTCGAGGATGCGCAGGATGGGCGTGCCGTCCGGATAGGTGGCGTCGTAATCGATGCTCGGCGGCTCGAGCGGGCCGTGATCGAACGTCGCGACGGCGAGGAAGTCTTTGCGCGTGAGCTGCGAGCGATACCAGACCGCGCCCCTCGGCTCGACGTTGACCGCGGCGAACAAACCGAGGACGATTTGCCCCCCGAGGCCTTCTCCGCCCGTCATCGCGGCCCCGCTGTGCGCGAGGAACGTGCCCTCGTGATCGGCGTAGAATCGATAGGTGCGCGTCTCCCCGGGCGCCGCGAGCGTCGGCGCGTTGTTCCCCACGTTGATGGCCTGCGAGGTTTGATCGAGGAGCTGCAAGCCGGCGACGTGAAACGAGGCTTTCCGCGTCGCGGTCGAGTCTGCGTCCGGATCCGACTCCGGATCTGCGGGGAGAGGGACGTGAAATGGCACGTCCCTGGGGGGCGGAGTGTCCTCGCGCGTCGGCGCGAGCAGGTTCTTGAAGTACACGACGAGCTTGTCGCCGACGTTGACCCGAAGCACGAGCGGCCTTGGCCGTTTGTCGAGGCGCAGCATGGCGTTGCCTGGGCCGATCGGCTCCGAAGGATCGATGGGGACGACGTCCCGCTCGAGCGCGAAGATCATCCCATCGGGGTTGAACGCGCCAAACCGATTGTAAACGTAGACTTGATCGAGCGCGACCACGTGCGCGACGATCGTCCGCCCGCTGCCGAAGTGAAGGACATCGGCCGTCGTTTGATCCGTCGCCTCGGGCGAGTCCCCGACGTCGTCCGGCGGCGCGTCGTCCGACCTCTGCGCGCCGCAGGACAAGAGCAACAAGAGCGCTACGCCCCTGATGAGCCAAAGGAAAACACGTCTCAACATGTCACCCCCGAACACCACCTTTGAAACCGTGGGTGGTGTGCTTCAGTTTCGATGAAATGCCCCCGCGCGATCGTTCAGCGCGGGGACGCAGAAATCCAGTCCGAGATGCGCACGACCTTCTTCGTCGCCGGCTCGACCTTGACGACGTAGGCGCCCATCACCCCGACGTGCCGGCTGCGACTGTAACTCAAGGGCGGCGACAGGCCTGCTTCGAAATCGCGCAGGCCTTCGAGCGCGCTGACGAGCCCGTGCCGGGAGGGCCGCGCGCCCGAGCGGCGCAACCCCTCGATCAGGACGCGTGTCGCCACCTCGGCCGAGGCCGCGAGGCCCGCGTTCCCGGGCGCCACGCGCAGGCTCTGCAATCGAGCCTCGATAGCGCGCGCCATGCGGGGGACGCGCTCATCGACGAGGCCGGTATGGAGCAGCAGCGTGCGCCGCGCTGTCGCCGGATCGAGGGCGACCGCGTGGTCGCCGAGGATCGCGGCCGGGGCATAGATCGGCGTGAGGTCCTCTGCGGGGAAGGCCCGGGCGAACCGCCCGAGCTCCTCGGCTGTGCCGCCAAAGAGGATGGCTGTCGGCCGGTACGCGGTGACCGCCGCGAGCGAGGCGACGCTATCGAACCCGCCCGGTGAGCTGCGGAGAACGAAGGGAGCTGGGAGTCCCCGCTGCGACGCTTCGAGAGTCGCCGCTTCACTCATCGCTGCTCCTGCCCGGTCGTCGGGGACCAGCACCAGAATGGTCGCGTCGCTTCGAGAGCGGGCCGCGTGGCTCACCGCGATGCGCGAAAGGAGGTCCGGGCCTGGCCGCACATAAAAGGTCCTGGTCGCGGTCGTGGCCGACGGCGCCACCCCGAGAGGGGCGATGTGCGGGATCTCCTCGCCGTCTTGATCGAGCAATGGCCCGCTCGCGGGCGCGCTCGCGAGGAGGGCGAACACGTCGCGTCGGGCGAGGCGTTGTAAAGCCCCGTCCTCGCCTTCGGCGCCGTAGGTATCCTCGATGACGAGCTCGATTCGTCGGCGAAACGTCCCGTCCGGCGCCTCGAGATCCTCGAGCGCCAGCGAGGTCGCGGCTGAAAGGGCGGCGCCTTGCGCTGCGTTTGGACCGGACATGGGCCAGGCGACGCCGATTCGAATCGCCCCGTCGGTCACGCCCGGCTCTCGCTCATGACCGATGCAATGCAGGTACGCTGTCAGGGCTCGGAGGTCCGGCTCGTCGAGCTGGAATCGCGGCATCGTGGCGCTGAGGCGCCGCGCCCCACGCGCGCTGCCCTGGCGAACGGCGGCCGCGAACGTCGCATCGGTATAAGAGCCAGGCCGGCTCCCCTCGAGTGGATCCCCGAAAAGATGCGGTGGCGTGAGCGGGGGCGCCGCGAGACTCCCCTCCTGGCTCCCGTCGCCCGAGGGACCGTGGCACCCGGAGCAGGCGGCGGACTCCCCCGAAAGCGAGGCTGGGCCGTCGCCGATCATCCCCACCAATCGTTTCCCCTCTGCATCATGGCCGCGCTGATAAAGCATCTTGCCTCGCCGGGCCGACGAATCGAGGTCACGGCAGCCGCCGCCTGCTGCTTTTGCCGAGGAACGAAGGGCGGTGAGCTCGGCCCCGAGGCGCGCGGCGGACGAGAGGCCATCGAGCAGGACGAATTTGCCGTGGCCGTCGCCGAGGATCGTGAGTGGGCGGTGCTCTTCCTTCGCGCGCGCCTCGCCGCCGAGCGCGCGGAGCACCCTGGAGAGGCGCTCTGGCTTTCCGGTGAGGAAGGTCCACCCGTCGCGACGGCCAAAGCGATCGGCATACCGCTTGAGCTCGGCGGGGCCGTCGACCGCGGGATCCAGCGTGATCGACAGGAGGCGTACGTCGCGCCCGAGGCCTTCGCCGAGATCGTTCGCGAGGCGCGCGAAGACCGCGGTCATCGGGGAGCAAATGGTCGTGCACGTCGTGAAGACGAATTGCACCGCAAAGGCTCCATCACCGAGAGCGGCGGGCAAACGGATCGCATGCCCGTCCTGATCCTGGAGCTCGACGTCCGGTATGACGACGCCGGAGAGGGGCGAGACGCGGACATCGTCGGTCGGCGCGGTCAGGCGCGGAGCGCTTTTTTCTCGCGGCGCGTGGTCGTCACACGCGGTGACGAGCGCGCCGAAGGCCAGGGCGACCAGGAGGGCAGCGAAGCTCGAATTGGCGCGCATGATCACTCCGCATCATCGAGGTGATTGACGACGTAAACGATGTCCTCGGGGCGCGCTGTCGCCTGAGTCTTGAGCCAGTGGCCTGTCGCCAGGTTGCCGACCAGGAGCGTCGTGGCGTGATCGTCGGGCTTGCTCACGAGGCTCCCGAGTCGACCGAGCACCGTGTTCACGTTCTCCGGCGCGCCCGTGAGGAAATACCAACCTGCGCCCACGCCGCGCTGCGCTGTGTACTGTTTGAGCGCCGCGGGCGTGTCATTTTCGGGATCCACCGAGACGGTGATCATGTGGATTTCCTTGCCGACCCGCGCGCCGAGCAGCTTTTGCACCTTCACGAGGTTCGCCGTCATCGTCGGGCAGGCGCCTTTGCACGAGGTGAACGCGAAGTTCACGAGGACCTTCTTGCCGCGCAGGAGATCATCGTAGAAACGCCGAGGTTTGCCGTCTTGATCGACGACCTCGGTGTTCGTGAAATACTTTGCGGCCGCGTCTTCTTTCCCGGGCGAGGCCTTCGGCAAAGGCCCGTCGGCCGCGGCGGGGCTCGGGGAGAGGGTCCTCGTCAGGCCGAGCGCGAGGGCAAGAAGGATCGTTCCGCGACGAGCGTGGTTCACTGGGCACCTCTCTGGGATTGAATCGGCGCAGGACCTTCGGCCGGATCGGCGGCGCCCACGCCGAGGGTCATGGTCGCTCGTGTCGCCGGCGAGCCGACGCTCTCGGCCAGGCTCACGACGAGCCGGTAGCGTCCTGGGTCGGGCGGCGTCACGTCGACTGTGTACGTGCCGTCCTCGGCAACTGAGGGGACCCCACGCCAGGCGTATCCCCGGGGATCCCGCGCGAAGAGCGCCTTGAGCGGGCCTTGGGGGGCGGGGTCGCAGAGGCGAAAGCGGAGCGTCGTCGGGCGCCCGGCGACGAGCTTTGCGTCGGGATCGAAGAGCGGCTCGAGGGCGAGCTGGGTCTTCTTCGGGTGACTGCCTGTCTCGGGCAAGCGCAGCTCGAGGCATGTGGCGATCTTGCGCGGCGTCTCGAGCAGCACCGCCACGTCGAAGACGCCGCCTCCCTCGAGCCGGGCAGGGGCCGAGTAAATGCCAGGCTCGGTCTCCCTCAACGAGCGGTCCACGACCATGACGGCGCGCGGCGCGCGGCCATAGTTGGGGTGCGTCGCGATCGGCGCCATCATCCCTTCGACGTACCCATAGAGCGCTCGATCGGCCGCGTGCGCGACGATGACGCCGCCCCCCTCCGGCAAAAGGGCGATGGGGTTCGGGGACCACACGCTCTCTGCTGGGACAGGCGCTGTCTGGCCGAGGGGGACCTGAACGACGCTCGGCGGCGCCGCCCCCTCGATCCCTTGCAGGGCGACGAGCGAGAGATGGCTCGAGGCGCGCTCCCGCACGTACGCAAACCGCGACGTGAACGTGACTCGATCCGGCGCCGCCAGGCCGGGCAACGTGCGCACCAGGCTCCCTGTCGAAACATCGAGGACCACCACTACGCCCGCGTTCTGTTGCGCCACCCAGGCAAACCTTCCTCCGGGGGCAAAGGCCACGGAAGCCGCGCCGCGAGCGATGGCAATCCGGCGCGTGACGGCGCGCGTCTCCTCATCGATCACCACGAGCTCACCGTCCTCGCGGGCCGCGACGACGACCTTCCCTTCCTCGCTCGCCGCGAGCGCGACGACGCCTCGCCCCACGGTGATTTCGCCGAGGGGCGCGAGTCGCTCGGTGTCGACGACCGTCAAGGCATCACTGCCAGAAGCCGAGAGGAAGGCCCGCCGCCCGCCCGCCGCAAAGGCTATTTCGTGGTGCCCTTCGCCCACGCGCAACGCCTTGCGCAGGGTATGATCGCCCGTATCAAGCACGCTGACGGTCCCGTCGCCGTCGTTGCCGACCCAGATTGAATGACCGTCCTTCCCGAGCTCGATCCGCGTGGGGCGATCCCCCGCGTCGATGGTCCCGCGGACGAGGCCGCGCAGCACGTCGACCTCCGCGACTCCATCGCGCGCCGGGATGGTCACGAAGATGGAGCGACCGTCCAGCGAGCTCACCCAATCCGCGGCTTCACCGGGCAAGCTGACGAGGTTACGGAGCTTCGTCCGGGTCATGGCGATCCGTGGATCGATGATCGAAATGGTCTGATCTTCGTTCAGCGACACCACCAGATAGCCATCGAGATCGGCGGCCGGCTGGGCGGAGAGCAGGCCAGAGGCGAACGATATGACCTTCTGGCGGCAGCGCGCGTCGTCCGGCGCGGGCGCGCCCTCGGTCCGCTCATCGAGCCAGGCTCGGAGGCGCAGATCCCGCACCGGGGCGCCCGTCGCTGTATCGGTGATGGTGAGGGCCGCGCGACCGTCGCCTCGAGGGCGCGCCCCGCTGGGCTCGTCGCCCCGGGTGAACGAGAAGCTCAACGAGAGTCCATCGCGCTCGACATGCGTCGCGGTGATGGCCGGAGACGGCGAGGCTGCGGAGGGGCCGTGGGCGGAATCCACGGTAGCGTCCGCGGACGAACGTTTCTGGCATGCTGTCGCGTGCAGAATCAACGAGGACCCGAGCGCGACGACAAACATGAAATGGCGGATTTTTGCGTCGATTCGCACCCTGGCGCGGGTGGGGCCTACGGTCCGTGATGTACGAGTTTCGCCCATATCCAAGAGCTTCCCCCTCAACAGCATGTCGGCATATCGGATGTTTCAAACTCAATTGTTGTGCGCCTCCTCCCAAATTTCAGATCGACCGCTGATCACTTGCGCCCTCGTCGCGCCGCCCGCCGAAGACGTCGTCGCGCCTCTCCTGGCCTCTCGCCGGGGCATGCTTTGCAGGCTAACGTGGCGCCCCTGATCAGAGCTGTCCGCAGATGGCCAGCCATTGGGCCAGGATCCGGCCACCGGAGCACCACTTATGGATCTCGAAGAGCTGCGCGCCTTTCTCCACGTCGTCGAGTCCGGCTCGTTCCTGGCCGCGGCGGATCGGCTGCAAGTCTGCCGGACGACGCTCCGGCGCCGCGTCGACTCGCTCGAGGCGCGCGCGGGCGTGCCGCTGCTCGAGAGCACGCAACAAGGCATCGTCTTGACCGACGCCGGCCGCGTGCTCTCCCGGCGGGGGCGGCTCCTGGACGAGGAGGCGGACGCGCTCCTCGCATCGATTCGGGAGGTCGGCCAGGAGCCCTCCGGCGTACTCCACGTCGCGCTCCCGGTGGGGTTGCCACCACAGTTGATCGCGTCGATCTTCGCCGCGCTGCGGGCGGAGTATCCTCGGCTCCACGTCGAGATCCGCTTTCGCGATGATCCGATCGGCGACTCGCTCGTCGGGGTCGATATCGCCGTTCACTTCAGCGACATCACGCCGAAAGGAAAATGGCTATCGTACGTGATCCTGCGGATGCAAGAGCAATTGGTCGCCGGCAAGGAGTACCTCGCGCGCCGCGGGACGCCGGTATCGGTCGACGATCTCGCGCACCACGAGCTCTTCGCCTGGCAGCCCCCCGGCGGCGACGCCCGCGCGTGGCCGCTGCGGCGCGGAGGCACCTTCTCGGTCGCGCCGACGATGATTTCCTCGGACGTTCACCTGGTCCGTCACTGCTGCCTGGCCGGGCTGGGCCTTTGAGCGAGAGCGGACAGCGTCAACTGTTGCGGGCGCTCGGGTTGAGGTACTGTCCCGGACCATGAGCGAAACTGCCGCATCGATGGCCGCTTTCGTCGCTCATGTCGCCACGCTGAAGGGCGACGAAACGGGCGAGGCGCAGGTCTTCTGCGATCGGCTGTTCCGTGCCTTCGGGCATCAGGGCTACAAGGAGACGGGCGCCCTCCTCGAAGAGCGCGTCAAGCTCGCGAACGGCCTTCCCGAGCTCGCGGACCTGCGCTGGGGCAACCGCGTGGTCCTGGCGATGAAAAAGCGCGGCGTGCGCCTCGGGAGCCCGCGCGTCTACAATCAGGCGTACGAGTCCTGGCAGCGCCTTGTTCCCCACAGGCCGCAGTACGTTGTGCTCTGCAACTTCGACGAGCTCTGGATCTACGAGTTCGATCAGCAGCTCGACGAGCCGATGGACCGGCTCAAGCTCACGGAGCTGCCGAGCCGCTGGACGGCGCTGAGCTTTCTCTTTCCGGAGGCCAGGAAGCCGCAATTCGACAACAACCGGACCGAGGTCAGCGCTGTTGCCGCGGGCAAGCTCGCCGAGGTTTTCCGGGCAATGGTCGATCGCGGAGAGCCCCGCGACCGCGCGCAGCGCTTCATGCTCCAGTGCATTGTCGCGCTGTTCGTGGAGGACACGGATCTCTTGCCGCGTGGGCTGTTTTCCACAATCGACTCCATCGAGCTTACTCCGATCGAGCTGGAGCTCCTCGCCAGTGCCGCAAGCGAGCCGTGGTCGAGGATCAATCCAGGTATCTTCGGGACGCTTTTTCAAGCGAGCATGACCGCCCGCGAGCGTCACCTGCGCGGGGCTCACTACACACCCGAGGCTGCCATCTTCGAGCACGTGGTGCGCCCGAGCCTCGTGCTCCCGTGGCGCGCGCGGATCCGTGAGGCGTCAACGCTCGAGGAGCTGCGCGTCCTGGGCGACGCTCTGACCAAGGTGCGTGTCCTGGATCCGGCCTGCGGCAGTGGGAACTTTCTCTATGTCGCCTACCGCGCGCTGAAGCGGTTAGAGCTGGAGGTGCTGGAAAAGGTACACGAGAGCTTCTCCGCCGAGGCAAAGCGTAGGGTCGGCGCCGCGACGTCGATCCAGGCTCGGCAGTTCTTTGGCCTCGACACGGACCCATTTGCGGTGGAGCTGGCCAAGGTGACGCTGATGCTCGCCGGGAAGCTCGCGCTCGACTCCACGCAAGCCGAGCTTGGGCTCGATATCGACCAACCGCTTCAGGTCGAAGACCTCGACGTCAATGTGCGCTGCGACGACGCGCTCTTCTGCGCCTGGCCGGCGGCCGATCTGATCATCGGCAACCCACCGTTTCAGTCGAAGAACAAGATGCAGCAAGAGCTCGGGGTCAACTACCTACAGCGGGTCCGTGCGCGCTACCCCGATGTGCCTGGCCACGCCGACTACTGTGTGTACTGGTTCCGCCGCGCGCACGATGAGCTCGCGCCAGGAGCACGCGCTGGGCTGGTTGGCACGAACACCATTCGACAGAACTATTCGCGCACAGGAGGGCTTGATCACGTCGTGGAGGAAGGGGGCACGATCGTCGAGGCCGTCTCGTCGATGGTTTGGCCGGGTGAGGCTGTCGTGCACGTGTCCATTGCCAACTGGATCAAGGGCGACCTCGTCGGGCCAAAAAAACTCTCGTGGCAAGAGGGGGATGCTCGCGATAGCCCGTGGAAGGAAGTGACCCTCGAGCGTATCTCTTCGTCGCTGTCGGAGAGCTATGACGTAACCGGCGCCATCTCGCTGCGCACGAACGCTCAGTCCGGTTCATGTCTCCAGGGACAGACGCATGGTCATGAGGGCTTCCTCCTTTCGGAGGAGGAAGCCCGCGCGATGTGCGCCGGTTCGCGAGAAAATGCGGAGGTGATCTTCCCTTACCTCATCGGGGAAGAGCTGCTCACGAGGCTGGGTGGTAAGCCGGCTCGGTGGGTCATCGATTTTCACCCGAGGGAGCAGCTCGACGCGCGGCGGTATGATCTGCCTTTTCAGCGCGTGAAGAAGCGGGTTCTTGCCGACCGCGAGGAGGCCGCCGAGCTCGAGCAGGAGCGCAACGCCACCCTGAAAAAAGGCGCCAACGAGAAGAAGGCGAACCGCCATCACGGGGCGTTTCTACGGCGCTGGTGGCTTCTCAGCTATTCACGACGCGAGCTGATCACGAAGCTCGCGACCGTCAAGCGGTACATCGCCTGCTCGCGCGTGACGAGACGGCCCATCTTCGAGTTCATCTCCGCTTCAATTCATCCAGGTGATGCGCTCTCGGTCTTTCCGATGGAAGACGACTACTCCTTCGGTGTTCTCCAGTCGACGGCTCACTGGGCGTGGTTCACCGCGCGGTGTTCCACGATGAAGGGCGATTGGCGGTACACCTCGAACAGCGTCTTCGACAGCTTTCCGTGGCCACAGTCTCCCGGTGCAAAGCATGTTGCGGCGGTCGCGAAGGCGGCAGTGGCCCTCCGGGTGCTGCGGCGCGAGCTGGAGGCCCGTCACGAGATGAGCCTGCGCGCTCTCTATACGTCGGCGGAGGAGCCGGGCGAGCACCCGCTCAAGGAGGCGCAAGCCACCCTCGATGCCGCGGTGCGCGCGGCGTATGGGATGGGCGTGAAGAAGGAACCGCTCGCCTTCCTGCTCGACCTGAACCAAACCTGTGCGGCGCGGGAAGGGAATGGTCAGATGATCACCGGCCCCGGGCTGCCCCCTGGCGTTCCGGCGAAGGGGCTGATCACGCAGGACGCGGTCCAGCCGCCGACGCTGGGATAGCCAGTCGAGCTCGTTCGCAACCATCGGACCTGATCCGGGATCGATCGCCAAGGGCATCATCGAGACCCACGGGGGCACGATCTGGATCGAGAGTGAGCCCGGCGCCGGCAGCACGTTCCGCTTCACGGTGCCCAAGGCTACAAGGGTGCAGAGCAAGGCCGCCTGAGCCCGGCGGCCCAGGCACGGCGGCAGGGAGGCGCGCGAGCCTCATCCTCGACCAGACGCCGCGAACGAGCCTGCTCTTTCCCGGGAATAGGGTAACGTCTGGGCATGAATTCCCAGACCAAGAAGTCGCGGCCGGAGCGCGACAAGACGGACGAGAGCCTGCGCACCGAGCGGACGAACAGCGACCAGGTAATGGCCGAAAGGCGCTTGGACATCGAAGAGAACGCCGACACGCTCGTCGAGTGCGCCCGTGAGCAGGCGGACGCGGTGCTGGAGACGGCGCGCGACAAGGCGGATCAGCGGCTGAGCTCGGTCGAGTCCGGGGCTCAGGGGCGCGGCGTCATCGCCCGAGAGAGAGCGCTGGAAGACGAGGTCCTCCAGGATGAGCGAGCCGCCGCGGACGAGAGCCTCCGCCGCGAGCGCGAGGAGCAGGCCCGTTTCCTGGCTGCGCTGCTGCCGCTGGAGAGGGAGAAGACCGACAGATATTTGCTGACCGAGCGCGCGCGCTCCGACGAGGCGCTCGCGCACCGAGACGACTTCATGGGCATGGTCAGCCACGATCTTCGAAACCTGCTGAGCGGCATCGTCATGAACGCGACGCTGCTCTCCGAGGATGCCACTGACTCCGATGAGGGCCGGCGGACCGTCGTCGGGATGAAGCGCATTCAACGCTACGTCGCCCGGATGAACAGGCTGATCGGGGATCTGGTCGATGTTGTGAGCATCGACGCCGGCAAGCTCGCTGTCCAGCTTGAGCGCGGTGACGCGGCCGCGCTGCTCACCGAGGCCATAGACGCGTTCGCGCACGCCGCGTCCGGGAAGGAGATCACCCTCGAATCCAGGACCGTCGAGCCCGTTCTCCTGGCCTGCTTCGACCACGATCGGATGCTTCAGGTGCTCGCGAACCTGATCACGAACGCGCTCAAGTTCACCCCTCGAGGCGGCAAGATTGCCATCCTCGGCGATCGCGCCGGGGACGAGCTTCGTTTCGCCGTCAGCGACACGGGCACGGGTATCCCCGGCAATATGCTGGAGGCGGTGTTCGAGCGCTTCTGGCAGGTGGGCAAGAATGATAAAAGAGGCCTTGGCCTCGGCCTCTACATCTCCAAGTGCATCGTCGACGCCCACGGCGGGAGGATCTGGGCCGAGAGCACGCTGGGCGAAGGGAGCACGTTGCACTTCACGATTCCCGGCGCGATCCCGGGCACGGCGTGATCGAGCCGCCGGCGCACGTTGGCAGCGAGGCGCGCTCGCCAGGGCAGCGCTGCATGGGCTCGCTTTTTTGTGGATCGTTCACCAACGTTTTTCATAAGCTGCCGCCACGTCCAAGGCCAAAGCTTCAGATAGCGCGGTCAGGTAACGGATCACGCGACGCTCTCGACTTCGCTGCTCGCGCTGGTGAAGCTCGGGCGCGAGCTGCCCCTCGACAAGGCCTCGCAGGCCGGGCGGCAGCTCGCCGAAGGCGTCCTGGCCTCGCTTTTCGGCGGAGCACGGTTCATGTCGGTCTCAGCACATGAACAACCAGCCCTACGTCCTCGTTGGGTGTCCACACGTGCGTCTCAGCCATGTAAGGACCGGGCGCGACTTCCACTTCGATCCGCTCGACGCTATTTTGCGCAGAAGCCCCAGCATCGAAGAGGATATATCTGGATGCCTGACAGTCCAATGCAGCTCCGCCCTGTTGCTTCGGGAAATGGCGCGCCATACCTTGAATCACGTTCGTGATCGCATCTTCATTCGGCGCGTACATCCAGCGCAGAAATATCGTCAGTCCATCCGTGATACACGTTGTGGCCAATGGTTCATCGTTCAAGACAAGCACGTCGACGCCGTGCCAGCGAATCACGCCGATATAGTCATCGATCGTGCAGGCGGCTGCATAGTCGCCGCCACCGTCGCTGACACCATGCCATTGAGCCGCCATCTTCTCCGGAACGAGCACAAGGGGCCCACCTGCCGACGTGATCCAGTGCATATTCATCCTATTTCCGCGTGAGCTCGCCGTTGACCTCTCCACCTTGTCTGACGCTACACGACCGATGATCCGGAAGAGTCCCGTGGGGATGTGGACCACATCGATCTTCATCGCGTCGGTCGCGATCTCGCCGACTCCGGACGCGGCGCCGTTGGCGATGTCTCCAGCGATCTCGGTGGTGCTTTTCCCAAACGTCGGATCGAAAATCGTCGTCGAGGAAGGCAGACGCTGTTGTACCCGCGGCGTCATGCCCGAAGGCGTCTCGTCGACCGTCGACTCCGGCGACGAGGCCGCCTGGTTGCCCGTAGCGCCCATGTCCCCAGGCACCGTGGGCAACCCGGCCTGTGAGGCCCCGACGTTGGGAGGCGGCGGGAGCGGCGGGCCGATCGGAGGACGCACAAGCAAGGGAACAGGATCAAAAACAATGTTGGGTGCAGATCCCAGTTTGCATCGTAGATCCGCGTAGTTACATGGCGAGCAGCACATGGTTCACGCCGCCAACTTCAGTTGCTTCTTCGCGTCGTGCGTGACCGTCGGCACCGGCTTCGAC
>Ga0105048_10000908_pt1 | contig 47281 bp, 42 predicted proteins | sample MAT05_FD_78382 | JGI IMG/M metagenome (GOLD analysis project Ga0105048, IMG submission 78382) | Freshwater microbial communities from Lake Fryxell liftoff mats and glacier meltwater in Antarctica - MAT-05 | ecosystem: Environmental > Aquatic > Freshwater > Ice > Liftoff microbial mat | place...
CAGCTTCACTCTTTCATAGTCATACTAAAAGACTGGGCCGCTTTTTCTGGACTGCTCCACGCGTTTTCTGCGAGCCTCTGCCACCGCTCGAGATCTGCTCGGGAACGGTCCGGAACATATGACTATACCGCGCAAGCACCTTCGCCGGCACGCATCTGCCCTGCTCTTGAGCATCCTGGCCTACTCCGCTGGGGCATCGGCGCAGAACGACACAGGCTTCGCCGTAAATCGGTTCGACCCGGCGGAGCGCGGCAGCGACTGGTTCTGGGCGGAGAGCCTAGATCTGCGCGGCCACAACCGCTGGGCCATCGGCGCGGTCGGCGACTGGGCCTTCAAGCCTTTGGTTGCCTACGATCGAAATGGCGACGAGGTTGCGGCGCTGATCGAGCATCAGATCTACACGCACCTGGGGGCCAGCGTGGTCTTCTGGGACCGTCTGCGGCTCGGCGCGAATCTGCCACTCCTCATCTACCAGACCGGCGACAGCGTCACGGTCGGTGGAGCCGCCTACCAAGCGCCCCGGGGAGCCGCTCTGGGCGACTTGCGGCTCGGCGCTGACTTTCGGTTGTTCGGCGAGTACGGCAGCGCCGCCACACTCGCTGTAGGCGTCCAAGTCCACATTCCCACGGGTAGCCAATCGAGCTACACGAGCGATGGCTCGGCGCGCATCGTGCCCAAGATCACGTTTGCGGGCGACAAAGGCATCTTCACCTACGCGCTCAAATCGGGCATCAACGTGCGCTTGCTCGAGCAGGACTTCGCTTCGTTGCCCTTGGGCTCGGAGTGGTTCTTCGGCGGCGCTGTCGGCGTGCGCCTGCTCGACAAGAAGTTGATCGTCGGTCCCGAGGCTTGGGCCTCGACGGTACTCAACGATCCTTCGCGCGGCTTTTTTCAAGGTGGCACGACGCCGGTCGAAGCCATTCTCGGAGCTCACTACCGCTTCGCTCCCGACTGGAAGATTGGGCTGGGCGTGGGACCAGGCTTCACGCGCGGCATCGGCTCGCCCACCCTGCGAACCCTCTTGTCAATCGAATGGGCTCCCGAACCGGAGCAAAACGTCGCCGCGGCGCTCGATCGCGATCACGACGGCATCACCGACGAACTCGACGCCTGCCCCGACGTCGCTGGCGTCCCCAGCGACGATCCGACCAAGAACGGCTGCCCGGCGGCGCTCGATCGCGACCACGACGGCATCACCGACGAACTCGACGCCTGCCCCGACGTCGCTGGCGTCCCCAGCGACGATCCGACCAAGAACGGCTGCCCCGAATCGCAAGACAGGGACAAGGACGGCATCTTGGACGCGGACGATGCGTGCCCGACCGAACCCGGGGTCGCCAGCTCGGACCCGCTGAAGAACGGCTGCTCGGAGCCCAAGGACACCGACAAAGACACGATCCTCGATCCGGTCGATGCCTGCCCGGAGCGAGCCGGGCCGCCGAACACCGATCCCAAGAAGCACGGTTGCCCCAAAGCCACGGTGCAAGGCACGAAGGTCAACATCCTCGATCGCATCGAGTTCGACACCGGCAAGGCCACCATCCGCCCGGAGAGCAACAGCGTTCTGGAAGCGGTCTTGGCCGTGCTCAAGGAACACCAAGAGCTCGAAAAGATCCGCGTCGAAGGCCACACCGACAACAAGGGCGCCGTCTGGCGCAACAAGAATCTGTCGAAGGACCGCGCAGCCGCTGTCGTGAAGTGGCTCGTCGGACAAGGCATCGCGGAGTCGCGGCTCGAATCCGCCGGCATCGGCCAAGACGACCCAATCGACAACAACGAAACCGAAGACGGCCGCCAGAACAATCGGCGCGTCGAGTTCGAGATCATCAAAACGGCCGTGAGCCACGACGAGGTGCAGAAATGAGTAGCCCATCCTTTGCCATTCGACGCGTCGTTTTCTCGGCAGTTGCACTCGCGACGTGGCTGGTCGGCCCCGAGCTTTCGGGCCCCCGTGCCGCCGAGGCGCAGCTCGCCACGCGTCACTATTTGCCGCCCGTACTCGCCTACGCCGACTCGGACATTCGTCTCGAAATCACGACGCCGGCGGCCGATCCAGTCAGCTACAGGATCTACTCGAAGAGCGGGGGACTCGAATCGGCCGGAGCGAGTATCGAGGCCATCGAGGGCACGGTCGTCGTGGGTTCGCCGCAGCAGCACGAGTTCGCACGTGCCAGCAGCACGGCCGACGCTTCGGGGGGCATCGGTTTCACGACGGGTGGCAGCGCGGAGGTGCTCGAAGACTACGGCATCGTCGTCGAGGCCAGTGCCGCTGTCACGGTGACCATCTATACCGTGAATGACTTCAACCGAGACATCATCGCATCCAAGGGCAGCAACGCCCTGGGCCGTGACTTCTACCTGTGGTCGAACGCCAACGCCAACGGTGGGGTGGTCACCAACAACAACCAGAACTCGAACTTCTTCTCGATCATGGCGCTGGAAAACGGCACCCAGGTCGACGTCACCAGCGGCAACACCTTCGCCAACTTCGATGTCGCGGATCAACTGCTGCTCGATGCTCTCGAAACGGTGACGATTCGCACGACGAACAACGTCAGCATCACCGGCTCGCGCCTGCGGTCGAACAAGCCGATCAGCGTGATCAGCGGCGACGTGCATCCTTCGCAGAACGGCCCGCGCGGCGAGCGTGATGGCGCCGTCGATCAGCTCGTGCCCGCGAACCTGGCCGGCACGCACTATGTCGTGGGCAACATCGCGACCTCGAGCGCCTACGGTACTGCCGGTGTCGGCAATCGCTACGTGCAGATCGTCGGACTGAGCAACGACACCCAGATTTCTCACTATCGCAGCGACAACGGTACCACCCAAACTTACACGGTCGACGCTGGACAGACGCTGGCCGTGCATTTGCCTGGAATCCAAGACACCGGCCACTCCTTCCGCTCGACCAATGCTGGAACGCTCCAACCGTTCTTGCTGTTTCTGAACTCAACGGGCGCAACGGCGGCCAACGGCTACGAAATGGGAGGCTGCATGTTGCCGGCGCTCCGCGGCGCGAGCTCCGGCGGTAGCTTCTGCTCCGGCACGCGTTTCGTCGAGCTGACGGCGCCGCCAGACACGCAGGCTTTCATGGTTTACGTGCCGACCGATCAGCTCTCTTCACTGCAGGTCGACATCGGCGGCGGTCTGGTCGACTACGATGACGCCTCGATTGGCGCGCCCACCCAGACGCCGATCGATCCGGATGGCGCAGGCGGTATCGGCGAAGTCACGTTCTTGCGCTTCCCCGGCAACTTGGTGGCCGAGGGTGGACGTATCGCCTTCGCGGCCGCACGGCGCATGCACGTGGCCGTCGGTACGGCCAAGGGCACCGACACAGGCTCTTTTGGGTACTTCTCTGATTACAACACCGGCTTTCAGGTGCAGGACCCCGTGCTGGATCTGCCGACCGACAGCTACGCCGAACCGCTGAGTTTCAAGGACAGCAAACCGCGCACGATCACTCACTGCCTTCAAGTCGACAGCGCATGCAGCAGCTTCTACGACATCACCAGCATCGAATCGAACCGCGACGGTGAGTTCAGCAAAGTCACCACCGACTCGAAGACGGCCGGAAAGAATCCGTGCTTCGATTTCACGCCCGTTCCAGTGCCGGGTGGCGGACCCCAGAAGTACGTCGTCAGCATTACCGTCACCGATGAAAACGGCGATTCGCGTGATGTCGACGTCGTCTTCACCTTCACCTGGGGCAACGACGATACCGATGACTTGCCCGACGCCATCGATCTCGACGACGACAACGACGGGATCAGCGACGCGGTGGAGCTAGGTGGCGAAGACCTTTCGGGGGATCGTGACCTGGACGGCGTGCCCGATTTCAACGACCCCGACGTGGTCGACTGCAAGTCGAAAGATGGCAAGAAGTGCGACAAGATCTTGCCGCAGTTCGACGTCGATGGTGACGGCATCCCCAACCACCTCGATCTCGATTCCGACGGCGACGGCGTCTTCGATCTGATCGAAGGCAACGACGGCAACGCCGACGGAAAGAACGACGCCCGCGTGACGGACGGCGACGGCGACGGTCAGATCGACAATCTGACAGATGCCAACGGCAATGGCCTGGACGACGCCTACGAAACGAGCCGGGGCGGCAAGTCTGCGGCCGTGCAGGACACCGACGGCGACGGTATCCCCGATTTCCTCGATCCCGACGACGACGGCGACGGCATCTCGACCCGTTTCGAAGACCTCGATGGCAACGGCAATTTCGGCAACGACGACACCGATCGAGACGGTACCCCCAACTACCTCGACGACGACGACGATGGCGACGGTACGCCCACCATCGACGAAGCCGCCGATCCCAATGGCGACGGTGATCCGAAGGACGCTGTCATCACGGGTGGCGGCAGAATCCCCGACTATCTGAACCCCGAGACGACGCCGCTGGACAGCGACAACGACGGCATCCCCGACGCGATCGAACGACCCGGCGGCAAGGACAGGGACACCGACGGGGACGGCATTCCCGATCATCTCGATCCGGACGACGACAACGACGGCATTGCGACCATCGATGAGCGCGGCGACGAAAACCGCAACGGAGTGCCCGACTATTTGGAGCCGCAGGACGCAGCCAGCCTCGAGGGCGGCGGCTTCGGGTGCAGCGTGACGCCCAGCCGCGGCGCGGCGACCTCGGCCTCGTCGTTCCTCGTCTTGCTTGCCCTCGGGCTCGGCCGATTGGTGCGTCGCCGGCGCGCGGCCTGAGGGTCGACGGACACCCCAGGCCGACTGCCCCAACGATGGGGCAGTTTCCCGACATTCGTGGGTGGTTGCGCTCGACACACAGGCTCGGCTAGCCCGCCTGGAGGATGGAAAACATCGAGCTGCGCGCCCAACTGGACGCCTACTACCGCGAGGTCTGCGCGGTCATCGTCGACAAACAGAATCCGGTCAGCGGTCTCCTTCCGGCAAGCACTGCGGTCAACACGCACGGCGACTACCGGGATGCCTGGGTTCGGGACAACGTCTACAGCATCCTGGCAGTCTGGGGTCTCGGTCTCGCCTACCGCTCGCTCGACCAAGACGACGGTCGCGGACACGAACTCGAGCAACGCACCGTCCTGCTCATGCGCGGACTGCTTCGCTCGATGATGGCGCAAGCGCACAAAGTCGAAGCCTTCAAGCAGTCACGCCACCCGCGCGACGCGCTTCACGCCAAATACGACACGGACAGCGGAGCGACGGTGGTGGGCGACGATGCTTGGGGCCACCTGCAAATCGATGCGACTTCGGTGTTCTTGCTGACCATGGCACAGATGATCAGCTCGGGGCTCAACCTGATCTGGACGCACGACGAGGTCGCCTTCGTCCAGAATCTCGTTTACTACATCGAGCGCGCGTACCGTACGCCGGACTACGGCATCTGGGAGCGCGGCGCCAAGAGCAACAGCGGAAGCGTCGAACTCAACGCCAGTTCAGTAGGCATGGCTCACGCTGCCTTGGAAGCTCTCAGTGGCTTCAACTTGTTCGGTGCGCGCGGCTCACATTCGAGCGTCATCCACGTGTCGCCGGACAACATCGCGCAGTCGGCCATCACCTTGAGCTCGATGCTACCGCGGGAGTCGAACACCAAGGAAGTGGACGCGGCGCTGCTCAGCATCATCGGTTTCCCTGCATTTGCCGTGCACGACCCGGCGCTGCGCAAGCGGACGTACGACAAGATCGTCGGTACGCTCGAAGGTCGCTACGGCCTGAAGAGGTTCTTGCGCGACGGCCACCAGACGGTGCTCGAGGACGAGGGGCGCTTGCACTACGAGCCTGCCGAGTTGCAGCGCTTCGAGAACGTCGAGAGCGAATGGCCGCTGTTCTTCGTCTACCTCTACTTGGACGGCATCTTCAGCAACGACGAACAGGCAGCCTCGCGCTACGAAACCAAGATCGAAGCGCTGGTGGTCGAGCAGGGCGGCCAGAAGCTCTTACCCGAACTCTACTTCGTGCCCGAGAGTCGCGTGGCCGCTGAAAAGTCCAAACCGGGCTCCCAAGATCGCGTCGCAAACGACAACTTGCCGCTGGTCTGGGCGCAATCGCTTTATTTGCTGGGGCGTATGATTCGGAGCGGAGTGCTGCGCCGCGGCGACGTCGACCCTTTGGGTCGCAGGCGCCACAAGCGCCCGCGCAATCCCGTCGTTCAGGTGCTGTTCTTGGCCGAGGACGAGCAGCTCCAAGCCGAACTGGGAGCTCAAGGTGTGCCTACCGAAACGCTCGCCGATATCGAGCCGGTCGTTGCGTTCTTGCCCGAAGAAATCGCGCGCGCACACGGCGCAATCGGCCACAACGCGCGCCTCGGGCTGAGCGGCCGCTCGGCGCGCGCCCTCAAGAGTCTGACGACGAGTCGATTCTACCGCCTCGACGACAAGCTGGTGATCCCGCTGGCGTCCTTCTTCTTGGAGCGCGACTTCTTCCTCGCTTACGACATCAACTTCTTGGTTCGGCGCTTCGTGGGTGAGCTCACGTACCTGCATCGCAACTGGTCGGAGAGCGGACGGCCCACAGTGACCGTCCTCCTCACGCATTCGCTGCTAGAAGCCGATCGCTCGTCGTTCTACGCGCTGACCCAGAGCATCGCCTCGGGCGAAGTCGACGGTATTCCGGTTCGTCAGGGTCGTCTTGTCGAACTGTTGCCCACTGGTTCGTATGCGCGTCTCGATGGGACCAGCCTGTTGGGCTTCGAGACTTCCGCCGTACAGAAGCTGCTGCGGCGCGATCTGCATTTGCCGCCGCCGGGCCGCCATGCACCGCTCAGCCCCGCGCGTTTGCGCGAGATCGAGGGTGCGTCCGACGAGAGCGTCCTGCTCGCCCGGCTCGAAGGCACGGAGAACCTCTACGAGCAGGTCGAAATCTTGGCGGCAGTCGCGAAAAACAAACCGCTCGACCAGCCCATCGCCCTCGAAAACGGCTCTATCACCTTGCGTGAGCTGTTCCTCGAAATCTACGAGAGCGCGGGTCGCATTCGCCTTTGGCCCGTGCTGCGCCGGGCGGCGGGTCTTTTGGCGCTCGTGGACGGCGACTTGAGCTTGGCGGTCGCCGCGCTCTTGGTCGGACGCAAGAACATCCAGGTCGGCCGCGCCTACAGCGACGAATCGTTGATCGCACAGCCGCTGGCCGACCATCAGTTGTTCGAGAAGATTCACGCCTTCTGCCGTGACGAGCGCGACCGCGTGCTCACCCAGGAGCTCTTGCTCTATCTGGGTCTGTTGATCCGCGCGCGACCGGAGCTGTTCGAGCAATTGCTGACCGTGCGCGTCTCGCACATCAGTGCGCTGCTGACGAGCCAGCTAGCCCGCGAGCAAGGACTGGCGCTCGACGAAGCCTACGACCGGCTCATGCAGCTCCCGCCGTCCGAAATCCAGCAGCGCTTGGAGGACGGTTTGGCGCACTACGGCAAGGACGCGGCTCTGCCCCAACAACTGGAGCATTTGCGCGCCGAAGGCGTCGGCGGAGCACTGGCGTGGAGCGACGACTTGGGCATGGCCGGCATCGAAGTGCCCGAAGAGGGCTGGCTGGCTTGGCGCCAGTACGCCGGCGTCATCGACCGTCGCCCCGAGGACTTCTACAAGAGCACCTTCGGCCTTTTCCGCCACACCAGTTGCTTGGTGATTGGTGACCGCCTCGATCGCCGCAATCGCATCGAAAGCGGGCCGGTGCTCAGCGACATGACGCCTGGCGAGCCGGCTTTCGCGCATCTGCTCGAGCATCTGCTGAACAAGGCCCAAGCGCCCGAGTACAGGCAGCTCACAATCGAGGCTCTCAACGTCTTGGCCAGCTTCTTCCGTCAGAACAAGAAGCTCACCATCAGCGACGCACTGTGTCTCGATTCGACCATCGGTCACGCAGTGCGCATTCACTACGTCGTCGAGAACCCGAGCCACTCGGACACCTACGACCAGTACAAGGTCATGGCCTGGCGTCTGTTTTACGATTCGTCGCCGAGCAAGACCGCCGTCGCCCTGGTCGAGGCGCTACGCCACCTGCTTTCGCCGGGCGAGTTGCTTTCCCCTGCCGACGAACAGGCACCGCCACCTGCGCGGTTCGGTGCCGGGTAAAGGGAATGCAGGCCACGGTTCGGGCGTACGATGGGCATGAAAGCCGCACCTCGTCCGGTCGTTTTCGACGCCGAACTCGAGAAAATCGCGGGGCGCCTGCGACAACGTGTCACATCACGGGCCGAGCCGCCGATGCTAGAGGCGGAGGGCCCGCATGCAGACGCACGCCCCCGAAGCCGCCCCGTTTCGAGTCGACCCGCCCTGGATCCTCGGGGGCCTGCTCGCACTCCTGCTAGCCACCGCGTGTAGTCCGACGGGCGCGGGAGCCGCAGACGAAAGCCAAAAATGGGGTCAGCCGTCGGGCGCGGCCTGTCCCGAGAACTCGACCCTCGACTACGAGAATTTCGGTCGCGCCTTCATGACCGCGTACTGCGTGCGTTGCCACAGCAGTTCGCTCGCCGGCAGCGCTCGGAACGGCGCACCGAGCGACCACGACTTCGACACCCTCGACACCATCCAGTCGACGCATCTCGAGCACATCGATGCCGATGCTGCGGCTGGACCCCTGAGCATCAACTCAACGATGCCAGAGAGTGGGCCGAAGCCCAGCGACGAAGATCGGTTTCGACTCGGAGAGTGGCTGGCGTGCGGCGCTCCCTGACGGCGCTCGTGCTGGCCGCCTCGAGTCTCGTTCCCATTGCCGTCTACGCGGACCATTGTGAGCCTGCAGCACCTCTCCAAGACGCGGGCACTGGACAGCGTCTTGGCGTCGCCGTCGAGAGCGCCAGCTACAGAACGAGTCGTTACGAAGGCGTCTACGAGGGCCTGGCGGCGACTTGGTCGTGGAACTGGAACTGGCTGGGAGTGCGCGCGCAGTTGCCCGCTTACCGCTTGAATCGCAATGGTCGGGTCGTCACGGGACTCGGCGACGTCTTCCTGGAGGGGCGTGCCGAGTTCTGGGTCAGCGACGAGGAACGCTGGCGAGCGGGCCTGATGTCCGCGCTGACGCTACCAAGCGGAGATGCGAGCGCCGACTTGGGCATGGGTCACGCGATGGCTTTCGGCGGGATTTGGACAAGCTACTCTCGTGACGATTTCTCGACCCAACTGCAGCTCTCGTACGCTGGCGCCCTGGCCGCCGGGGGCGCCCATGCAGACCACGCGGGCGGCGCAAGTCCGCTCGTCGCGCCCATGAACTCCTCCGAAGTGAACGCCAGCCTGAGCGCGAGCTACGACGTCGTCGAGCCACTCCGTCTGCGAGCCTCCACCTACGCGGCGCTGCCGGTCGGAGTCGATGACGGCAAAGCGCGCGCCATCGCGGGATTGGGCATCGACTTCGTGACCGACTGGTTCGATTCGTCGATTGAGGGGCAATTACCACTGGTCGGTGACCCCTTTACCGCCAAGCTCATCGCCTCTTGGGGAGTTCGTTTCTAGCCACGCGTGCTACGACGCCTCGACATGAGCGACTTCGAGTCTTTGCCTGGCTTCGTCTTGCGCGACGAGATTGCTCGCTGCTTCGTCGAAGACGGCATCACGACCCCGAGCGAGGCGCAGCGCGCGGCGTTCGAGCCCATCCTGCTGGGTCGCCACGTTGTCGTCGATTCGGCAACCGGAACGGGCAAGACCTTGGCTTACCTCCTGCCGCTGCTCCAACGCTTGAACGATTCATCCGAGGGCCGCGTCGTCTGTCTCGCCCCTGCTGCCGAGTTGGCCGTCCAGACGTTGCACGTCGCGGATCGCTACAAGCCCAAAGATCTGGCCACCGGCGCGCTCGTCGGCGGCGGCAATCAGAAGAAGCAGAAGGACCGGGTCACCAAGAGCACCCGTCTGGTCGTCGGCACCCCGGGCCGAGTGCTCGAGATGATCGCCGAGCGAAAACTCAAAGGCATCACCACCGTCGTACTCGACGAACCGGAGCCCATCTTGGCCGGCAAGGACGCCGCGTTCTTGCGCGAGGTGTTGTCGCGGCCGCCGCGTCCGCAGTTGGTCGTCGTGGGCGCGACCTTTGGTCAAAACGCTGCGGACTTCGTGGCTCGACTCATGGGCGACGATTTCGTCCGCACCGAGACCCACGACAATCCGCTGGTCACGCGCATTCGTCACAGCCTCATGCGCGTGCGCGACGCGGGGGATCGCGATCTCCAGCTTTGCCGTTTTTTGCAGGCCGAAAAGGCTCGCCGCGCCATCGTCTACGTGAACCAGTCTCACCTGATTCGACACGTCTATCGCTTCCTCGAAGAAGACGGCGTGCGCACCGTCACGTTGAGCCAGGACCGCACGAAGGATCAGTGCAAACAGGCGCTCCGGCTGTTCGCGCAGGGTGACGCAGAAGTGTTGCTCACCACCGATCGCGCAGCGACTGGCATCGACATCGCCGACGTGCCCTGGGTCATCCACTACGAGCTACCACACTCCACTCAGGCCTACGTGCACCGAGCCGGTCGCACCGGCCGCGCCGGCAAGGACGGCCATTCAATCGCCTTGGTCGGCGACCAGGAGCGCATCGTGCTCAAGCGCCTCGAACGCGATCTCGGTCTCGAATTCCAGCCGCTGCGCGTCTAATCCAGGTGCTGAGTCAAGCAAAGTAGGAGCAACCGACCTCGAAGGTCGCGAGTTCCGCCGCGTGCTCGATGAGCCCTTGTTTGACGAACGCGTCCAATCGACGCCGCTGCGCTTGGTAGTAGCGCAGTGCCACGGCGTCGCGCCGGCGCACTAAAAGCGGCCCCAGCCGGTACAAGTCCGAGGTTCGGGTCTCGAGGTTGGCGTAGGCGTCGTCGGGGCCCGTCCCTGGACCGAAAGCACAGACCACGAAGAATCGGCCGCGCAAGAAGATCATGCGCTCTTCGCGCAAATGGAAACCCGCCGCCGCCGCAAAGGCGCGGACGTGCCAAGCGCCCGTGTTGGGCTGTACGATCAACTGCTCGACGCCGGACAAGACTTCGGGGGAGCGCGTGCAAATGCGTTCGATGGCTTGACCACTCATACCCGCGAGCACAACGGCGTCGACGCCGAGTCCCACGAGCGGCGCAAGTCCATCACCCTGGACCAGGGCGACGCGTTCCGAGAGCCCCCGCGCTTCCAACGTGCGTCGCGCGACTGCCAGCGGAGCCGCTCGCAGGTCGACGGCGACGGCTCGCTCCGTCAGACCACGCATGAGCGCGTGAGCCGGAACGAGTCCGTGATCGGTCCCGATATCGCCGAGACAGCGACAAGGTCCGAGCAATTCGAGTACGGTTTCCAGCCGCCGGGACACCGATGCCACGGCGTAACCATACAGCCCCTGCCCTGACTTCAAAACCCGACCAGCGTCGTCTATATCGGTACGCGATGCACGGCGGCAGCTTCGTTTCCGATCTCGCCATCGTCCTCGGAGTCGCAGCCGTCACCGGCCTTTTGTTCCGCCTGCTGAACCAGCCCAGCATCTTGGGTTATTTGCTGGCTGGGATCATCGTCGGGCCCGTACTGCACCTCGTCGACGGCGCGCGCGTCCACGTCTTGTCCGAGTTCGGTGTCGTGCTCGTCATGTTCGCCGTGGGGCTCGAATTCAGGGTCTCCAAATTCCTGCAAGTGCTGCCCGTTTCGGGCGTGACGGGGCTCATCCAGATCGCAGCCCTGTTTGCGGCGGGACTGACGGTGGGTCAAGAGATCGGTTGGAGCAAGACGGAGTCGTTGTTCTTGGGCTCCTGCATCTGCATCTCCAGTACGATGGTGGTGAGCAAGATCTTGGAGCAGCGCCCCGTCGCCTCCGGGGTGCGTCGCTTCATCTTTGGGGTGCTGGTGCTCCAGGACGTCGCCGCCATCGCACTGATTGCAGTCATGACGGCCATCGCCCAGGGCTCGGGTGCGTCACTGGCCAGCGTTCTCACCATCTTGGGCAAGTTACTGTTGGTGCTCGGACTGATCGTCGCCATCGGCATGTTCTTCGTGCCCCGCTTCGTCCGCCGTTTGATCAGCACCCACAGCCCCGAAACGCTGGTCGTGGGGGCCATCGGCCTGTGCTTTGCGGCAGCCCTGCTGACCGAATCTCTCGGCTATTCCGGCGCTCTCGGCGCGTTCATCGCAGGGATTCTGGTGGCGGAATCGGGACGTGGCCACCAAGTCGAGCTGTCAATCGCCTCCGTACGCGACATGTTTGCTGCCGTGTTCTTCGTGTCGGTCGGCATGTCGGTCGATCTGCAGACCGCGCAATCGAGCTTGCCGATCGCTGGCATCGTCGCGGCCGTCGTCGTGGCCAGTCAGCTGATTGCCGTCAGCGTAGGTGGGATCTTGTCCGGGAGCGGCGTGCAGCGCTCGGTGACGGCGGGCTTGGCCCTGGGCCAGATCGGCGAGTTCGCCTTCATATTGGCGGCTATCGGCACGAGCGCTCACGTTGTCCGACCCGTACTGCAATCGATCCTGGTCACCGTGGCAGTACTCACCACGCTGACCACTTCTCTCTCCATGCGCTACCGCGAGCAACTGGTGCGCATGATCGACCATGCCCTACCGGGCCGCATGCGCCACCTGCTCTCGCTCTACGAGGTCTGGTTCGAAGAGCTACGCACGCGCACGACCAAGGAGCCTTCGGTCTTTCGGGCCGGAGTCCGTGCGCTCGTCCTCGACCTGCTGGGGATCGTCGTTTGTCTGGTCATTTGGCGACTTTGGCACAAAGAGATCGGTCACTTTTTGGCGGGCGTCTTCGGCATGCCCAAGCGGCGCGAGCGCTTGCTCGCCAACGTTGCTTCGGGACTGGCGGTCATGCCGTTCGTGCTCGCACTGCTGGTGACCGCGCGTAGCCTGACACTGAAGGCCGCCGGGCGCGTGTTCGCTGGCGAACCCTCGCCAGCCGCTCAAGCGTTGCTCCGGGGTGCGGTCGGCTTGCTGCTGCTCCTCGCGCTGGGCCCACCCATCGCGCTCTTGTTCCGCGCCGTCCTCGGCTTCAAGACCGTCTGGCCGATTCTCTTGGGCCTGTTCGCCGTATCGGGATTCTTGGTCTGGCGGCGCGCCGGCAAGCTCGATCACGACATCCTATCGCACGGCGAAATCTTGCTCCGAGCCATCGCCAAACAAAGCATGCCCGAGCGCAGCGGGCATTCGGAACCGCCGTTGCCCCCGGGCGCAGAGCGCAGCAAACCGAGTCGAGAATCGAGCGCTCAGCTCGAAATCCCCCGCAACTCCGTGCTGCCCGGCTTGACGCACATGCGGGACATCACGCTGGTCGAGGGCGCCGCGGCCATCGGCAAGACTCTGACAGAGCTCCAGCTGCGCACGGTGACGGGCGCCTACGTGCTCGCCATCAAGAAGCGGGATCAGTCCGCGAGCATCCCCAGGGGGACTGAAGTTCTCGAGTTGGGCGACACGCTGGTCATCACGGGCGCACACGTCGACCAAGACGCAGCCGAGAACTTCCTCTTGACGGGTACGCCCCCCGATGCACAGACCGCGAACGACGCGCTCGGCGAAGATCTCGTCGTCGACTAGAGAGCGACCAGGTCCGAAGTTGGGGCCCGGCCTGGGAGGTCGGCCTCTGCGGGCGTCTCCATGCGCACACCGACTTCGAGCCCAAGCGAACGCCCTTCGAGCGACGAGAAGCGGCCGGAAATCGGCATGACTCCGCGCGGGTGGTGACTCACGCCGACCACCGTGTGCTTGGATGACGTGGTCTCACCGATGGTCGGATCGAAGCCGATCCAACCGGAATCCGGCAGGTACACCTCGGCCCAGGCGTGCGTCGCGGCACGCCCGGCCTGGGACGCGGCCGTATCCAGGTAGCCGCTGGCAAAACGCGCCGCGATCCCCAAAACCCGCGCGGCCTCCATGAAAAGAGTTGCCTTGTCGCGGCACGAACCGGTCCCAAGGCGCAGCGTCTGCGCCGGCGTTTGCACGCCTTTCTCTTCACGCCTCCGATACTCGAGCTGCTTGAAGAGAGTTTGATTGAGAAGCGAAAGCACGCGCACGGCGTCCCCTCGCTCGGGGATCTTGAGATCGACGAGCCAGTCCTTCACCACGAGCACGTCGTCGGCGAACGAAAAGGCCCGGTAGACGTCGACGACGGTCTGCTCGAGCGGGTCGTAGATTGGAGGATATTCCGCCAACGGCAGGCGAGCCAAATCGACTGCCGCATGAATCGAGCGATCGACGACGACGTCGCTCCGAATGTGTAGCGCGTTGGCGGGCTCCAAGAATGTAACCAGGGCCACGCTGTTGCTGAACACGTCACGACTCCAACGGATCTCGTGCGCGGGAGTGATGGTCAAGACCATGCTTTCCAAGCGCACGTCGTGGCCCTCGCGCGGCCGCAGGACCAACCGATGCGGTCCGAACGTCACCGGGGCGTCGTAGCGATAGGCCGTATCGTGAATGATGCGAAGGCGACTCATGGGCGAACTTCCAAGCAGACTCCCCTCTTGCCCAACTCCGCGCGAGTCAGCGGCTGAAAGTCTTTCGTTTCTGTTTCACAACTGACTTCGGCGCTCAACCACTGAGCTTGTCCGAAGATGGTCGCAACGGCAGCGTCGGCCGCATCGCGCCCGGAAGCAATGCGCACCATGCCGTTGAGGGGTACTAGCCGAGTCGCATCGAACAGGATCCAACGGTCCCCGATGAAGGCTTCGAAGCAGGCGTGAAAATCCTGGGGCACCAATCGATACGCGTAGCCCGTGAAGTAGCGCGCCGGGATGTTGAGGGCGCGGCAAAAGGCGATGCCCAAGTGGGCGAAATCGCGGCAGACGCCAGCGCCCAGGGTCACGATGTCGTAGGCCGAAGTCGTCGAATCCGTGGTTCCCGAAACGTATTCGACGTTCTCGTAGATCCAATCGGTGATGGCGACGACACGCTCATAGGCATTGCCAATCGAGCCGAACTTGGTCCACGCCATGCGGGCCAGCTTGTCGGACTGGCAATAGCGACTCGGAAACAAATAGCTGATCAGCTCATGATCCAAGTATTGGACGGGCACGCGCTCCAAATCCTTGGCGTCAATCACCGTGCAGTGCGTGACGACCGTCGCTTCATAGTGAACGGTGAGCAGGTCGATCTTTTCCGGAGCTACCAGGCGCATGAAGCGACTCTCGCCCGAGCCGGATACGAACTCGTCGGTCTTGACGCCCGGCGTGATGTCGAGCGACTCTTTCACCACCTGCTGCGAGACGGTGCGGAGGGCGTGGATGCTGAAGATCAGCGTCGAAGGACCAATGACCTGGTAGGTGAGCGTGCTGTTGACTCTGAAGCGCATGGGACGACGGCCCTAGGCAATTGCCGTGCCTCCATTCTCATCCATAATCGGGCCGAAAAACAGGCCCAGCCCCGTGCGCATCTGGCCTAGCGAGGCATTGTGCCCCACCCTCGCCACATCTCTCTCGAAGCCCTGCTCCGCGTGCACGCTCAGCTCGGCGATCTCGCGGCCTCCGCGTTGTTCGTCGGCGCTTGCGTACGCGACACGCTGCTGGACGACCCCGAGCGTCCGCGTCCAGCGCCCGCTTCGAGCGCTCCTCCGCTCGTGCACGCCGCTTGGCGCAATGCAGCCTCCATCGGAAACTACCACAGCCAATTCATTCGTGACTGTTACGCTTGCCGGAGGCTCGCCTGAGCCGGCGCTGCACAGCTGGTTTCAGGGCTGAACCGCCGTCTCGCGCGTCTCGTAACCCACCCCAACCGCAAGAAGCACTAGACCGACGACGGGCGCGATGGCGACCCAGCGCAAGACGTCGAGCGGGTTTTCACCCGAGCGAACGATCACACCGACCGCGAATGGAAATGCCGCCGTGACCAGGCGCCCCGCGTTGTAGCAAAAGCCGGCGCCTGTGCCGCGGAGGCGCGTGGGAAAGAGTTCGGGCAGGTAGAACGAGAAGGCTCCAAAAATACCAAAGACGCCCAGACCGATTGGCGCCATGGCGTAGAGGCGATGGAGCGGTTCGAGTTGAAGGCCAAACGCTGCGAACACGCTGACTGCGCTGACGGCGAAGTAGATGGCGAACATCGGCCGACGTCCGAGCAAAAGCGCGAGCGGCACGGTGAGCAGGGTGCCGACAACTCCCCCGGCATTGAACGCAGTCGTTGCGATAGTGATGAAGCGCGTCTTCTGGCTTGGCTCGGGCGCCAGGAAGCTCGCCATGACTGGGATGAAGGCGCTGATGCTCCACCAGGTGACCAGAGCGACGATGGCGAGCGAAAGGCCTCCCCAAGTGCGCGCGCGCAACTCGGGCGTGAACAACTCGCCGAGGGCCGGCGGGGTCTCGCTCGGCGACCATTCACTCGATTCTTTGATCTTGAGTCGAAGCAACAGGGCAACGGCCGCGGGCAAGAGCCCGGTGAGGAACACGGCGCGCCAGGACAAGCTCGGATCGCTGGCGATGCCGTCGAGCTGTCGAGTGAACAGATCGTTGACGAACGTCGCCAAGAACAGGCCCACGGGCGCCGACGTGTAGAGCAACGCGCCACCGAGGACGCGGCGGTGCTTGGGCAGCGTCTCGGCCACCAAGGCCGCGCCCGCGGCCCACTCGCCACCGATGCCCAATGCAGCGATGAAACGGAACAGCGCCAAGACCGCGATGTGCGGCGCGAATGCGCAGGCCGCAGTTCCGAGCGCGTACGTGAGCATGGTCAGGAGCAAGGTGCGCGTCCGACCCAAGCGATCGGTCAACTTGCCGAATAGGATGCCGCCGATGGCCCAGCCGACCAGCAGCAGACTGGTCAGGCTGGCCGTCCAGTACATGGTGATCTGTTTGCTGGCCGGATCGAGCGGGTCGAGGCCGAGCAAGTACGGAATGCAGATGGGCGCGACGAAGTTGAAGAGAAGCCCATCGAAGATGTCGAAGCCCCAGCCGAGCCAGGCAGCGAACAGCACGAACCATTGGTAGCGAGAAAGACCGAACATCGCCTACGTTCACTCCATCGGGTCGGGGCCGTAGCGGTTGGGTCCGACCGTGCCGCGCAGACAGCCGAGTTCGATGAATGCCCAGAGCTCACCCAAATACGGAATGATCTGGATCAGCATCCAAAAGCCACTCTTGTCGCGGTCGTGCCAGCGCTTCACGTTAATCGCGAGATGCGTCCACACGAGCAGCGGCGACGCAAGCAGCAGCACCCAGACCCACGGACCCTCGAGGGAAAAGTCGAAGCTCGTCATCATGCCGCCTTCGCCCAGGGTGATCGCGGAGGCCATGAACCAAAAGGCGAACCCCAGCACCGGCAGCAGGGTGATGAGACTAGCCAGCCAGTACTTGGCTCGCGACAGCCGGCCCTCGAAATCGAACAAGATCCACTTCCAGCCGGGTTCTTCGACGTCGTAGATCGGGCCGACGCGTGGCGGACGATAGAGATCCGGCTCCTTGGGGTGCACGTCGCAGCGCTAACAGATCCCAGTGCTAGGAAGAAGGCGTGTCGAAAATTCCGCACTCCCAAGGCGCCATGGCCTTGTTTCCACCACCTCCGCTTGGCCTGAAAGGGCGCAAGCACGAGCTTCGAACCTTGTCTCGCGCGCTGCGAGACTCCGGGCCGAGCAGCCTGGCTCTCGTGGGCTCGGGTGGAAGTGGGAAATCGATGTTGGCCTGCGCGCTTGGACACGCACTGGCCAGGCACTTTTCGGGCCGCGTCCATTGGTTTCGCGTCGGCGGCTGGGACTACTACACGCTGACCGAGATGTTGGCTCTCGGCTTTGGTGTGACGCGAGGCGCCGATCGGGTCTCGGCGCTGGTCGAATATTTCGAGGCCACGGGGCCCCGGCTCATCGTGCTCGACAACCACGAAGACGACCGTGCCATGGCGCGTTTGCTGGACGCTTTTGCTGCCACGCCCGTCAGCTTCGTCATCACGGCAAGGCGCTGTCTCCTGGCCGGAGTCTTCGTATTCCCGGTCACGGCTCCTTTGGTCATGTCGGGCCAAGACGCCTTCCCTCGCGTGGCCTCGCTCACTCGTCTGCTGCGTTTCAATCCACTCGCGCTCGACATCGCCGACAGCATCGTGGCCGCCGACGACGCGACGCCCGAACAACTCGAGCACTACCTACGTGCACGCGGCGTCACGCGCGTCGTGGCCATCGAGCACGAGGACGATCTTCCGGAAATTGCCTTACTGGTGGAGTGGGCGCTCGAGCGCCTTTCCGGCCCGAGTCGCCGCATGCTGGCCGTTTTGGGTCACGTCGAGGGTGACCACGTCGACGCGCGCTCGCTGGCGCAGCTAGCGGACGCTTCGCGCGGCGGAGCCGCGGCCCTGTTGGCGCTGTCGAGATGGCATTTGGTTCAGGAGCCCGTCGCTGGTCGCTACACGCTGCATGCGGTGGTGCGCCACGCCGTCAGGCGTCACACCCGCTATCCACTCGGTCGCTTCTTCGAGCACTACCTGGCGCTACTCGAAAGGCATCCCGAGCGCCTCCTGCTCGAGCACACACACCTGTTCGCCGCGATGGACCACGCGCACCGCGAGAGCGATTTGGGCGCCATGCTGCGCGTCCAAGCGCTGTTGCAACGCCTGGATGCCGATTCAGCGTGACTCAGTTTTTAGCGGCTCCCGCGCAGATCCAGCTGACCAAACGAGCCGTCGATTCGTCGGCCAAACCTTCGTCGCTGCGAGGCATGCGCTTGCCGTAACAAAGGTCGCCGCCCATGACCTTGTCGATCAAGAAGCTGTCGTCGGGCTTGTTCGGATCGACGCGCAACTGAGTACAACCTTCGCCGTCGCTCGGCACTTCGACCAGCTGCGCGTAGGCCATGCCTTCTTCCAGATTGAGTGTGGTTACCTGGTTGCTGCCCGAGTGGCACTCTTTACCCGTGCAAGACCGCTCGAAGATCGGCAATACGTCGGTCTTGAACGAAACGACCGGGAGGTCTGCGTCACACGCGCACGCGCCTTCGGTGCAAGTCGTGCCGGGGGCACAGCGATGCCCGCAGCGACCGCAGTTCAGCGGATCTTCCGTCACGTCGGCGCAGACCGACCCGCAAAGCGTCTCGGAGCTGGTGCAGGGGTTGATGCAAACGCCAGCGGCGCACTGGAGGCCTGGGACGCAAGCGACGTCACACGTGCCGCAGTGGGCCTCGTCCGTCTGCAAGTCGGTGCAGATGAGCGTTCCGCAGGTCTCGCAGCTCGGGCCACCGAGTGCGTCGAGGATGTAGTCCTTCACGCACTCGAGTTCGGCTTGGCTGAGTTCGTCGGCGCCTTGCGGCATGTGCTTGCCGCAGGACGGCTTGGCTTGGGTCAGCTTCTGGTAGAGGAACGAACCTTCGGGATTTCCTGGATCCACCAACAGCAGCGGGTCGACCCCTTCTTCTTGGCAGTCTTCGGACGCAGGAACACCGAGCAGGCGCTCGTCCAAGCCTGAAGAGACCAAGTCCAAATCTTCTGGATCGCGTCCGGAGTGACAAACGTTGCCCGCGCAACTCTGCTCGAACAACTTGGGGACGTTGCACTCGACGTTCTCGGGCGGCTTTTCCGCTTCGCCGCCGCAGGCACCCAGCAAGGCCGATCCCGAGAGGACCGAGCCCAATGCCCACGAGATCAATGTATGCGGCCGCATCAGAAGCTCGCCTCGAGGCCCAAGTTACCGCTGAGGCGCGACGCCTGAACTTGCCAGGTCTGCGAGGCCGAGACCTGCGGGGAACTTGCGTGTGAGTCGAGCAAGAAGCTCATGGTCCAGGCGTAGCCGACCGTCGCGCGGAGCGAGAGCCAATCGTTGAGCATGTAGCGACCACCGGCGTCCGCGCCGATCAAAAAGCCCCAGCGCGGACCGCTCCAAGTGTCGAAGCCGAACTGCTGATTGGCGGTGATGCGGTCTTGCAAAATGCCGCCGGGAATAATGGACGTGAGACCGACCTTTGGCTGCGCGAACAGCCAAAAATGATCTGCCACCTGAGTGCCCGCCTCGAGCCGAAAATCGGCAGTGAGCAACTGGCCGAGCAGCTGGTTGCTGTTATTCAGATCCCAGTTGCCGCCGTAACCGAAGGCGCCGCCGACGCGCCAGACGTCGCTCACCCGCGACAAGACGCCCAGCGTCACCATCGGCCCGAGCGAATTGATCTCATCGTTGTTGTTGTTCTGGTTGAGACCGACGTTTTCGCTGCGTGAGAACGTGCCGAGATCCCAGTGGAAACCGCCTTCCAGAAACACCAACCATGGACGGGGACCGGCAGGCGGAACGATGGCCGGCGGCGCAGCGGCTACCTCCGCTTCGGGCTCCGGTGCAACCGGCTTGGGTTCTGGTGCTGGTTCCGGGGCTGGTTCCGGCTCGGGTTCGGGGGCCGGCGGCGCGGGAACAGTCGCTTTGGCTTTGGCTTTGGCTTTGGTCGAAGCGGCCTGCGCTTCGTCCACGACGAAGATCGCAAAGGCAGAAAAGAGCAGGAACTGGACGGCACTGAAGCGCATGCCCAGAGCATACGTGAGCGGGGTGCTCCCTGTCCCGCCGCTGCGCGCATTCAACAAAGAACTCAGGGGGCGCCCGGGTGGGACACGCCGGCACATGGCGCGACATTGCAGAGTGTCTTGGCGGGGTGGATAACTAAACAGAATCCGTGCACCAGAACTCTGGCTCCAGCCCCGGTGGTTTCGCCATGCAGATTGCCCTTCATTCTTCAATCTCTTCTCGTCTCTCTCTCGGCTTCGGTCTGCTCTCATTGAGTGCTCTCGCGCTTGGCGGTTGCAGCAAGGAGGCGACGTTCGATACTTCGAAGCCCCAAGCCGGACCCGGCGATCTGGTCGGTGGTTCCGAGCCGTTGAACCGGACGTTCCAGGGCGGCGCCAGCCTCGACATCGCGGCGCGCGAGGTCGAAGGCGCGATCGATTGGAAGAAGAAGGAGTGCGACGCCGAATGTCAGGCGTACTGCGCAGCCCAGACGTTCAACAATCCCATCGACGAAGCCATTTGCCCGCAGCTTTGGGGCGCTGGCCTCGACACATTGCCGATCTCGGACCATGCCGCCTGTCGACGAGTAGGCGCCGATTTCGTGGGCCGCTTCCCCAGTCTGGCGGAGATTGGCGACAGTTGCTTGGGTCGCCCCATCGGGGACGTCGTTCTCGACCACATCAAGTCGGACGAGTTCGTCTTCTCGAATCAACGGCGCTGGGCCGACACGCTTCGTTACAACAACATCGCCGTCAACCTCGAGCGCATTTACGACGCCGACGTTCTCGTGGGCAAGCTCTACTCGGGCCTCGTGCGTTTCGACGAATTCGTCGAAGTGGTCAGCGCCCATCCGGTCCTTGTCCGTCGCTTCGACGATCCAGGCGATCGCGCTGAAGAGCTGTTCAACGTGTTCGTCGGTCGCCCACCGTTTGCCAACGAGCGGGCCGACATGGCCAAGCTCTATTCGCTCTGGGCAAACGGCTACTATGACCATCCCAGCCTCGGTATGCGCCTGCCCGACTCGTTCATCGAGCACAAGTGCGTGACCGAGGAGGCCAAGCTCGACGAAGACACCGCCGGAGCATGCACGAGCGTGCTCTGGGGTTTCAACCGCATCGTGCTCTTGCCCGACTTTCGCTCACTCGAAAATCAGACTTGGGTAGGCAACCTGACCAAGAAAGAGTGGCAGCTGCTGCAGACGCCTGGTCGCATCATCGGCAAGTTCCCGCAAGTCTGGGAGCATGCGGTGAGCGAAGTGCTCGAACTCTACCTCGGCTACGACCTCAGCAAGTACTCGCCTGCAGTCGTCAGCAAGCTGGTCGACTACGTGCTTGCGCACGGCGGCGACATTCGCGCGGCCCACTACGCCGTGGCGACCTCCGCCATCTACCTCCAGGGCATCGAGTGCACGGACACGAGCTGCGATCCGGGCGCGGACGTTCCGCCCTGGACCTACGGCCCGCTTCGCCAGGCCGAGGCCGAGCAATGGATCGACTCGATCACGCACGCGCTCGACGCGCCGCAGGGCGCTTGCGACTTCCGCATCCCGGACGCCAACGACATCCTGGAAAACTCTGTCGTCGGCTACGAGCTGGTGGCCAAGAGTCGCTGGAAGATCACGAAGGAAGACCGAATCGACGACCGCTACTCGAGCTTGGCCCAGACGTTGGGCGGCTGTCCCGACAACCAAGTCTCGGGCCGCTTCAAGGCCATCAGCATCTTGAACACCGCGACGCAGGAAGGCTTCGTCACCAGCCTGTGCAACCCGGGACTGGCCAAGGAAACGGGAGTTCCCGCCAAACTACTCTTGCCTGCAGACGTCTCTGCCAACACCCAGCTGAGTACCGAAGTCGCTCAGAAGATAGCCACCTACCAGATCGGTGAGTTCTTCAGCCGTCTGCCCAGCGAGGCCGAGCTCAGCATGGCCGAGGTCGGCGTCGACGCTTGCGTCCCCAAACCCTGCACCGCCGAGTCCTTCTCTCGGGTTCTTTGCTACGCCCTGCTGTCCAGCAGCGAGATGCTTTTTTACTGAGGCCGCCATGACTGACTCTTCTCGCTTTTCACCCCTTGGTCGTCGCAAGTTCCTCGCACTGGGAGCGCTCGGCGCGACGGCAGCCGCGTTTCCACACATCTGGGTGCCCCGGACGGCAGCCGCCCAGACCGCAGCCAGCGGCGCCATCAAGCACCTGATCTACATCCGACTCTCCGGCGGTTTCCGCTTTCCAACTGCCTTCAACGGCGCGGTGGGCGGCCAATTCAATCCCTTCGGTGTTGCGTCCGGAGTAGCCGATGGCACCGACTGGGGCGTCAGCAAGCTGCTGGAGCGGGCGACCTTCCTCGACGATGAGCTACTCGCCGACAGCGGCATGAAGGCGGTCCCCAAGCTCGCGAACCGTATCACGGTCATGCCGACGGTCGATCACGAGCCTTTGGCCGGCGGCGCTGACGGCAACCACGAGACCGGTCTCGAGCGCTACCTGACTGGATTCGTCAACGGCGAAGCCGGCTTCTTCACGCGCATCCAGCTGGGGCTCAAGCAGCGCTACGCCGATGCCCTGACCGAAGGCAAGCTGATTTTGCCGCCGTTCGTCATGGGTTCCTCTTCGATGGGCCGCGGACTCGGCGTGTTCGCACCGCATCGTCCGCCGGTGCTCAACGGCGCGAGTTTCGATCGCTTCACGTCCAACGGCGTCGGTGTGCCGGACTGGGCCGAAGAGATGGTGAAGGCGACGGACACACGCATGCGCGACCGTCAACACCCGGCACTGCGGAGTCGCGTGGACGCGTACATCCAGACGCGAGAAGCCACCAAGGCCTACGCGGACATCTTTGCCAGCGAGCAGCTCAAGATCGAGAATGGCTCCGAAGAAGAGTTCGACGGCATCTCCAACAAGACCCTGCGCGACTACTTCGGCGACTCCGGTGAATCGCGCAACGTGCGCCTCGGCTTGCGCCTTTTCCATTACGGTTGCCCGGCTATCTACTTGGATCAGGGCGGCTACGACTACCACTCGGGAGAAGCCGATTCGTTGCCTGGCGCGATGGAAAACGTGAACCGCCTGATCAGCGCGCTCATGGCCGTACTGCCCAAGATGAAGCATCCCGACGGTGGCTCGTACTGGGATCACACCGTGGTCGCGTTCGGCAGCGAATTCTCACGCACGGCTCATGGTGGCGGCTTCAACTCGGCGCGCGGCAGCGACCATGGCGGCGACTACGCCACGCGCTGGATGTCGATGCCCTTCTTTGGTGGACCGATCAAAGGCGGCCGCATCGTCGGAGCAAGCACGAAGCCCGAAGACCTGGCTCCAGACGGCACGGTCTATTCCTACCGCGCGGTGCTCAACACTTTGATGGACGGTCTAGGCTGCGAACCTGGCTCTGAAGCGTTTTTCCCGGGCGACATCATGGTGCCCGATCTCCTGGGGGCAGTATGAGTTCGAACTTGGGTCGCTGGTTGGCCTCGGGGTCGATAGCCGGAGCGCTCCTGGGCGCGAGCAGCCTCACGGCCTGTGGCAACAGTGCCAAGCAATCTGAGGTGACCGACAAGCCTCCGGCTGGTTTGGATTGGAGCGCGGGCACCCCGGCCTTCGTGACCCAGGCGCTCACAGCCGAGCCTTATACGGGCGAGGATCCCGAGACGCTGCTTGCCCAGGCCGAGTTCAGAACCGGCTCCGAACTTCATTCGAAAGTGGTCTTGCGCAGCTGCGGCCCGACCGGCGGCGTCTGTCACAACCAGAAGGAGTACCCGGACATGCGCACTCCTTTCAACTTTCTCGACGTGATTGGCGCGCCCTGCAACGTCCAGTCTGGCACGACTGAAGGCGTGTTCGACCGCTGTGAACGCTTTGGTGACCGCTTTTCGTTGGGCAATAGTCCAGAGATCGAGATCGGCTGGCTCGAGCTGATTCCCGAGGCAGACGAGAACGCCGAACTCGAGGTCGGACCGACCATGCCCGGCCTCCACCTGCACTTGGCCGATCCGCTCGAGGACTCGTTCAATGATCAGGACAACACCGCGCGCTTCATCCGCACGTTCATTCAGAACGGCGCAGTCGAGGATCTGAGCTACTCGCGCATCAACTCGCGCTGGCATGTGTTCGACGACGGGCGCCACGTCGTTGCAGAAATGCGCTACGATTCCAAGGACGACATCACGGCGCTCATGCAGGTCGGTATCGAGCAAGGCGATTTGAATCGCAACGGCACCTTCGGGGCGCGCCCGGACGACAAGGGCAATGTGACGGGCCCCGTGTCACTCATCGACCGAGGCAGCCCCGAGACGAGCTACCTGATTTCGCGCCTCCGCGGTCAGATGGAAGGCCAAGAGGTGCCGGGTACGCGCATGCCCCTGGCAAACGCTCCGTTTTCGGTGGCCGAAATGCTGGCGATCTTCTGCTTCATCGAGGGGTTGCCGACCGATTCCAACGTCGAGCTGAACCTCGATTCCCAGATCGACTACAAGAATTGCAGTTACACCAATGCCCAAGCGCAGATTGCGCTCTCGGTGTCGGGCACGGGCACCGGTTGGCTCAACCGTATCTCTCCCTTGCTGGAATCCAACTGCGGCGGCTGTCACTCCAAGGAGCGAGCGGAAGGTGATCTCATTCTGGTGGGCGCTGGCGCGCTCGATAGCATCGTCAGCAAGATCTCCCCGACCGATCCGCTCGCTCGCCCTTACGTGAAGCCCAACGACGCGGAAGGCAGCTACCTCTACCTCAAGCTGGTCGGCGACGACTCGATCGACGGCAGCCAGATGCCGCTCGATCCTCTCGAAGGCGTACGGACGCTGACGGACGAAGAAATCACCGCCATCAAGACATGGATCAACGACGGCGCCAGCGCCGAATGAGCCTGACCGTCTCAGCCGTCTCATGTTCCTGGCCGGCCGGCCGTTCCTGATCCCGATGGGAAGTTCAGAACAGTTGGCAGGCGCTCTCAAGCAAGTGGTGACGCGTGGTGACTTCGCCGTACCACCGTATCCGGCGGTCGCTTTGCGGCTGCAGAAACTCCTCGCCAGCCCGAGCCATGGTATCGGCGACGTAGCGGACGTCATCGCCGCCGATGCCGCGCTCGCAGCGACCATTTTGGCCGCCGCCAACTCTGCAGTGCAGAAGGGCGCGCAAGAGATCACGACTCTGAGCCGAGCCGTGAATCGATTGGGAGCGCGCGCCGTTGCCTCCCTCGCCCTGGCCGCGGGTGTCGGCGCCGGGGCGATGACCCCGGGCGTTCTTTTCGACGTGAAGTACCGCGCCTGGCGTCGCTCGCTGACGTGCGCGCTGCTGTGCCAAAAACTGGCTCCCCATCGCGAACTCGACGCCGAGGAGAGCTTCTTGGCCGGTCTGCTCCACGGCTTTGGACGTTCCGTGGCCATCGCCTCGCTCGAAAAAGTCATCCAGCAGCACAAGCCATCGCGTCCACTCAGCGTCGGCGAGTGGCTTTCTATCGCAGAAAAGAACCGCGCCGAGCTGGCGCTGACCGTCGCGCAGCGCTGGAAACTGCCCCAGGAAATCGTATCCGCTTTCGATCCCGCGACCGACGACGCGCGCTCTCGGCTGCTCGTCGACGCTGACCGTATGGCCGCCCAGATCGACGTGGGCGAAACGCCGAGTCTGCAGAACCCGAGCGAGGCCGCGGCCCTGGACGATTTCCTGCGTGGCCTCCCACAAGCCCTTTTGGCTCTCGCTCCTCCACCCGACGACGCGGGCAAACCGAACGACGCAGTGGCTGCGCTCGAGCGCCCATCGAGCTGCGACAAGAAGCCAAGCGGCTTCGTGGTCACCGATCTGCGTGCCAATGCGCCCGCCAGTCTCACCTGCTTCGGCATCGGTTGCACCACTCTGGAGCTAGAGAGCAGCCGGCCTTTCCAGGAGAGTTCGGTCGCGCGCGTGGCCGTGGGCAAGGACGAGCCCTCGCTCAATCTGTGGCTCAACGTCGTGTGCTGCATTCCCAAGGGGGGAAATTACCACGTGGAGATGCAGCTATTCTCTGCGACCAAAGAACTACGCGAGCAGTGGCAAGCGCTCTACCGCGCAGCCTGACGACGCCGTGACCAGCGCGCTCGACTGCCCGCCCCCTGCGCCGTCACTCCAGCTCCGCACCAGTCAGTTCGAACCGCGGCTCTCGACCACCACGAGCGGCGCGCTGTCAGGCGCACCAACGCGGCTTTGGTACTGGTAGGTGTGGCGCCGGCCATGCTTCTCGCGGTGTTGGCTGCACCAGAGTTGCTCGCCTCCCGTGTCGCGACGTTCTTGGAGGCAACGCGGACAGGCCGCTGCGATCTCGGCAATGACGACAGGCTCCTTGGGGTCTTTGATGACGAGCACGGGGCACTGCGCGAGCCGTACGACGCCCTCGGCCACCGAACCCAGCAACAAATGCTTGAGACCCGTGTGGCCGCGCGTACCCACCAAGACCAGCTCCACCTCCAGATCGCTGGCGAGTTGCGCTATCTCATGCGACGCCGCGCCTACGCGGGTGTGTACGCTCAGGCGCGAGAATGTGCCGTGAGTCTGAGCCTGCCAGGCCGACATCGCACGACCGATACGCGCCTCGAGACCTTCGACATGGTCGGCAGCCATCGGAATGGGATCAATTGCCCCAACTGTGGCGTACCTGACGAGCGGAACCGGCTCTGCGGGTGCTACGTGAACGACGTGCACCTCGGCATTTTTTTCCCGACCGGCTAGGGCAAAAGCGGTCCCCAGCGCGCGATCCGCCAGCGGGGAGTAATCGTAGCCCACGAGGATGCGATAGACGTTGTCCATGATGTACCTTCCTTTTCCGAGTTCCGGAGGAACTCATCCAAGGAAAAAGCATCGAACGTGCCAGTCTGCGTAGCTCAGAACTGAGCGAGAAAGTTCCAAAGCGCGGGACGGTCAGGCCATCTTCTTCCCAACCTGGGCGTCAAAGAACCAAGCCGGTTCCGAGCCGTTCGCCCGTGGACTTCTCGAGCCAATCGACGAGTTCCAGCGCGCTCAGGCCCGCCACCCGCTCGCCCCCTTCGAGCAGCGCGCCCGCCAAGCGTTGCTTGGTGCCGTGAAGCTCGAGAATGTCTTCTTCGATCGTGTCGCGAGTGACGAATTGGTACACGGTGACTGGACGCGTCTGACCAAAGCGATGCGCGCGGTCCGTAGCCTGGGCCTCGACGGCCGGATTCCACCAGGGGTCGAGGTGAATCACATAGTCAGCCGCGGTCAGGTTGAGACCGAGTCCACCGGCTTTCAGGCTGATGAGAAACAGCGAATCGCTTCCAGTCTGGAAGGCATCGATGCGCTCCTGTCGTTTCGATTTGGGCGTCGAACCGTCGAGGTACTCATAACCGATGCCCGCCTCGTCCAGTTGCTCGCGGACCAGAGCCAAAAAATCCACGTACTGACTGAAGACGAGCGCCCGATGCCCGTTGTCCCGCAGCTCCGTGACGAGTTCGAGGAAGGCATCCAGCTTCTGGCTCTCCTGCGGCGCGTCGGGAAAAACCAAGCGGGGGTGACAACAGAAGCGCCGCAATCGCGTCAGCTCGGCCAGGATCTCGAGCTTGTTCTGTTGTCGGCCCGCGACCGTGCGCAGCTTTATGTGGATCTGGCGACGGAGCAGCGCATAGCGCAGAGATTCCTCGCGCGAGAGCGAGACTTCGTGCCGCACGGTCGTCAGCGGTGGTAGATCGGTGAGCACCTCGCTCTTCAGACGACGAAGCACGTAGGGTTTGACGATTTCACGCAGCGATTCACGCACCAAGTCGTTGCCTTCGCGCTCGATGGGTTTGACGTAGAACGTCTGGAACGCATCCCAGCTGCCAAGCAACTCGGGGTTCAAGAAGCGAAAGATGCTCCACAGATCGCCCAGGTGATTCTCGATGGGCGTGCCGGTCGACGCGATGCGATGGCGCGCGCGCAAACCAAAGGCGGCACGTGCCCTCTGCGAAGCGGGGTTCTTGATGAACTGAGCCTCGTCGAGCACGACCGTCGTCCATTCGACAGCTGCGAGCCGCTCGCTGTCTTCGTGGAGCAATCCGTAACTTGCGACCAGCACCCGCGGGCCGTCGGCGGCGAGGAGCTTGGCGCGGTCGGAGCCGACGTACTCGCGAACGTCCAAGCTCGGCGCGAATCGTCGAGTCTCGCGCAGCCAATTCGTGCACACCGAAGTCGGTGCGACAATCAGTGTGCGACTCTGCGCCGGGCGGGTCAGCAAGAACGCCAGAATCTGCACGGTCTTGCCCAGCCCCATGTCGTCGGCCAAGCAGGCCCCCAAATTCCATTCGCCGAGCTGACAGAGCCAACGGAAACCATCCTCTTGGTAAGGACGGAGGTTGGCGCGCAGCTCAACCGGCTTGTCCAAGACCGCGGTCGGGGCCGCAAAGCGCGCGAGCAAATCCCGAGTCGACTCGTCGACGCCGATGCCCGGCGTGTCTGCCAAAGTCCGCAGCGCGTGCACGTGGCTCCCGGACAGACGTAGCTCGTGGCCGCTACGGGTCGCGCCAGCCAAAGCGGCAAGCACGCGGCGCACTCGCGTCTCCAGCTCGACGAAATCGCCACTCGGCAGGCGCACGAAGCGTCCGGCAGCAACGCTCGGCAAGGCCGTGAGTTCGGCGAGGCTGAGCGTGGTGACTTCGTCGATGGCCACGCTGCCACTAGCCAGATACCAGCCTTTCTTTGAGCGCAAATTACCGTGCAAGCTGCGAGTCGAGATACCGCCACGCAGCCGAATCGGCGTCGATTCCGGCCACTCGAATTCGCAGCCGAGACCGGACGCGCGCACTTCGGACAGCATGCCCAGGATGTCGTCTCCGCCGAACGTCCAGCTCTCCTTCGATTCCCCAGGAGCCCGCGGCGCATCCTCGTCGAGAAAGCCCGAAAGCAGACTGGGGCAGGCGGCAATCAACTCGTGCACGCGACGCGTCTCTTCTTCGACGTCGCGGTCCGTGCGCAGCTTCTGCCCCTCCGACCAACCGACGGTGGAGTGCGGGCCCGTGCCGACGACGAAAAAGCGACCGCGTGCTCCGAAGGGACGCACGCCGGCCTGAACGAGCCACGCGCCCGCGAGCGGCGCGATGCGTAGGCACGGTACGCTTTGGGGCTCGACGCGACGTTCGCCGCCCAAATGGGGGCTCTTGACCGAAACACCTTCCGACAACTTGCCGAGAATGCTCAAGGCGCGTCCGGCGTGGGTGAGTGGAACCCGCAGCTCGTGCGGCAGGGCCGTGATCAGCTTCTGCATCGCGGCACTCACGACAATGACGACGAGCCGCGCCTCGCCCTCGACCCGGACGTTGACGCCCAGCCCAAGGCCGGGCGGCGTGACGCGTATAGTCAGAAACCCTACTTCGTCGGCGGTTTCGAGCTGGCACGAGCCACGAACGACCTCGACAGCTCGCGAGCCGCGTGCGCCGTTCACCACCCGCGGATGGCCGATCAACGCCTCGAGCGGATGCTCGGCCTCCAGCACGCGTCGGTCCTCCAGCGGCAGCTTCGCGGTGAGGGCGTCGGCTTCGGCGCGCGACAGGCGATCGGTCGTCGCCCATCCTTGGCCCGTCACGAACTCTTGGAGCCCCGGCTTGTTCAGCGAGCCGTCGACCATGTTGACGTACCACTCGAGTCGAAACGTGGTCGCCGGCTGGGCCACCTCGACCGCCAGCTGCTCCAGTTGCGACAAATCGCGCTCCCACGGCGCTTCGGCCTCGATCAGTGCGCTGAGATCGGCCGGCTCATCAGGCTCGAGGTCGGCGTCGCCGCGCAGCTGGCTTGCAAGGATTCGCGCTTGCCGACTCGGCCACGCGTAACCTCGCTCGGCCCACTTGCGGGACTCGTGCTCGAGGTGCTCGGCCCAAGCGGCTCGCGTGCCGGGTTGCTCGAGATAGGTGGCGACCGTGAGACCCAAGATCAGCGCCTCCCAGGCGCTCGTCTCCGGCTTCAGCTGGTGCGCATCGATGCGCACCAGGCGCGCATCTGGCTCGCTGCGGTAGCGCACGAGCACCCGAAGGGCGCGAGCGGCGCCCTTGAGTTCGGTACTCGAAGAACGCGCGGTCAGCCACTTCTTGACCAGCGCGGCACCTTCGGGACGCTTATCGCCAAGGACAAGCAGTGCCAGAAGCGGCGTCCAGTGTCCCGCCGAGGGCAGCTTGCCGCCCGCAAACGCAATGCTCTGTTCGAGCAAGCCGAGCGCCAGCGCTCGCTCGCCCTGCAGCAATCGGGAAACTGCGGCGAATGCCAGACGCTGCGGCGCCGCAAGGGCAGTGGCCAGTTGCTCGGCTTCGGTGAAATGAGCGCGGTGTAGCGCGTGGGCAACGAGCACGGAAGCAAGCGCGCCCTTTTCGTCTCCTTCGCGCAGATTCGAACGCGCCGCCCAAATCGAAAGTTCGCTGCTGATTTCCAACCGAGGCAACGCCTGCTCGAGCACGCGCGCCACGATGCCAGGCGCCTGCTCGCCCCACGTGCGTTCGAGCCACGCGGGATCGAAAGCACAAGTGATCGACTCGCGCGTCCTGCGTTCGAGATCGGGGATTTGGGTACGCGCTCCGGGAGGAGGCGCTGCTGGTTCGGGTCGGAACCGCAGGCCGCCACTTTGGAGCTTCGTGGCCAACGAGCCGACCGAGCGCAAGCCGAGCAGACGGCGCGTCGCTTCGACGCTCGCACCGAGCTCGCCGAGTTCCGCTGCGCGGCGCAACACGCGCTCACGCAGCTCGGGCACGAAGGCGTAGGCGGGCTCTTCGAAACCGGACTTGCGCATGTCCAAGGAACGAACCAGTCCCGACGTCGTCAGCCAGCCTGCCGAAAGCGCTCGCGCTACCCAGCCGCTAGGACAGCCGAGAGCTCCGAGCGCCGTCTCGCCGAGGCGCTCTTCGGCAGCGAGGGCAGCCAAAAAACGCCAGTCCGCTGGCGAGCTTGCGGCCATCAGCCCTTCCCATTGTTGCGCGAGCTGGCCGACAGCCATGCCAGGCGGATAACAGAAGGCCGTCGGCTCGACGAGTCGGGCTCCGAGTCGTACGTTTGGGGCCCAGAGTCGAGTCCGCGAACGAGACCCTCATGCCCCCGCGTCACACAACACCGCGAGTCGACAACATTGTGCCTCCGCACTTCACCATGCTGTGGGCTGACACGATCCCCACGGTCGAGGCGCGCAACGCAGCTGGCCGACTGGCGCGGATCACTCTGCGCCCTACGCCGAGCTGCCGGTAAGTCACTGCCCCAAATCACCTCTGAACACGGCTGAATTGGCAGCCCGAGGCGTTGTATCGAGGGACGCGATTGCTATGGTCGGACCCCATGAGCGACCTGGAAGAAGAGCTGAAGCAGCTCATCGTCACCTCCCTCCAACTCGACGACGTGAATGCCTCGGCCATCGACTCGACCGCTCCACTTTTCGGTTCGGGGCTCGGGCTCGATTCGATCGACGCGCTCGAACTGGCGGTCGCGCTGTCCAAGAAGTACGGCGTCCACCTGCAGGCGGACGACGAACAGAACCGTGAGGTCTTCGCGTCCATCCAAGCGCTGGCTAGCTTCGTGCAAGAAAATCGCAAGGGCTGATGGCTTCGGTTCCTGCGGATCCGAACGGCCACACGTTCGCGGCGCCCAGCCCGACCAGCCTCGCACTGGGTGAGCGCTCGCTGAGCGTTTTCGACGTCGAAGCCATCGTCATGGGGCGGCTGCACTTGAGCGGCATGACGGCGCGCGTCGTCGAGCAGAACGAGCTGGCTCGGGCGGCCCTGCTGGGCATGCTCGAACGCGACGGCGTAGTGTACGGCGTCACGACCGGTTTCGGTGATTCCTGCGAGACGCGGGTGAGCGGCGACTTGATCGACGAGTTGCCCAAAAATCTCTTTCGCTTCCACGGCTGCGGTGTGGGCGAAGCTTTTTCTGCCGACGAAACGCGCGCCATCCTGGTCGCGCGGCTCGCCTCGCTTTCGACCGGCTATTCGGCAGTGCGCCCGGTCGTACTCGAGCGGCTGATCGATTTTTTGGAGAACGATCTCTTACCGATCATTCCAAGTCTGGGTTCGGTCGGAGCCAGTGGCGATCTGACCCCACTGTCGTACGTCGCCGCTGCCCTTTCGGGCGAAGGCGAAGTCGTGCTCCGTGGTGAAAAACTGAGCGCGGCGGACGCGTTGGCCAGCAGCAGGCTCACGCCGCTCCAACTCGAGCCCAAAGAGAGTCTCGCGCTCATGAACGGCACCAGCGCCATGACCGGCGTCGCTGCACTCTGTTTGCCTCGTGCCAAGCGTCTTGCGCGTTGGGCCGCTGCACTCACCGCAGCCAATTGCGACGCCCTCGAAGGCCAACCTCGCCATTTCGACGCGCGTCTGTTCGAGGCCAAGCCACACCCGGGGCAAGCGCTTTGCGCGCGCTGGATTCGGGACGATCTCGAGTACGACAAGGGCCGCACTTTCGAGCCCGCTCGCGTCCAAGATCGGTACTCGCTTCGTTGCGCGCCGCACGTCATCGGCGTGCTCCTCGACTTCTTCCCCACACTCACCTCCATGGTAGAAATCGAGTTGAATGGGGCGAACGACAACCCGCTGATCGATCCGGAGAGCGGCGAAATCCTCCACGGGGGTAACTTCTACGGTGGGCACGTGTGCGCGGCCATGGATACACTGAAGACGCAGGTCGCCAACCTCGCTGACCTGTTGGACCGCCAGCTGGCTTTGCTCTGCAATCCGACCATGAACCACGGCCTACCCGGCAATCTGGTGGGCGCGGCCGCCGATGTGGCCGCCGCTCATCACGGCTTCAAGGCCATGCAAATAACGACCAGCGCACTCGCGGCCGAAGCCGCCAAACTGACCATGCCGGCCAGCGTGTTCAGTCGTAGCACCGAGAACCACAATCAGGACAAGGTCAGCATGGGTACGATCGCGGCGCGCGATTGTGTCCGCATCCTGGATCTGACCGAGGCGGTCGCAGCGATCGTGACCTTGGCCACGGCTCAAGCTCATGATTTGCGTGGGGGACGCGGCTGCTTCAAGCGGAGCCTGTTGCTCCGCAACAAGGTGCGCACTCGCATTGCTATGCATACGGCCGACCGGGCAATGCGAGCCGACATCGAACTGGTGCTCGAGTGGGCACGTGCAGGCGAGCTCCCGATCGGCGGGCTGGGCGAACCCGGCGCCCAACGAACCTGATGCTCCGTCAGGCGTTCGTGATGCGCGAGGCGGGCTCGGGGCCCGTCAAGCCTTCGACTGCGTAAACCGCGTCGTCGAGATCGACCTCGTGGTCGGTACGTGTCTCGATTTTGAGCGTGGTGACCAAGCGCTGCACCCCGCTTCGATGCAACTCGTCGTGGATCGCTCCAACGGCCTCGAACACCTGGCTCAATTCACCCTCGACCTCTGTACCGAGAGCATGAAGCCGAGTCCTGAGTCCCGAGCGGCCGAGCAGCTCGACGGCGCGTGCCACCTGCTCCCGAATAGACACGCCTTCACCTACCGGTTGAACATCGATTTCCGCAATCGTCTTCATGATCCAAGCCTCCACGTACGAGCCAACACATTCCCGGGCCCCGTGATTGGACGAGGCCGCCTTCGAGTAGCGAATCGCTCAGAGCAAGTTCTTGGTGCCGTTGCCACCGCTCGCCAGGTTGAGGATGAAGGCGACTGCTGCCACCACCAGGAACACGAAGAACAGGATCTTGGCGATGCCCGCGGCGGTACCGGCGATGCCGCCGAAGCCGAGCAGGGCTGCAACCAGAGCGACGACCAGGAAAATGACAGCAAAACGCAACATAGTGATTCCTCCTTGGCGCGTTCATTCGCGCAAACACGAGTACAGCAACGACCATGCCAGCGCTTCGCAGGGCCGAGTCTTCGAAAAACGCGGAGATGACGCGACGCGGAGCGGATGGGGTGGTGCAGCGCGCGGCAGGATGCGCGCCCGTTGCGCATTCCTGCCACACCCCGGCTCGGCGCGAGGCTCTAGCGCCCGCGACCGAGAACTCCGCCATAGAGCAACGCCACCCGCACCTGGCGGGGAGTGAGGCCAGTACGCTCGGCGATCGAACTCGGCGTCTTGCCGAGCCCGGCCGTACGCAGCTCTCGGGCCGCCGCGAGCACTTGAGCGAGAAGCGGCGCGAGGCTCTCGGGAGATTCGTCCGCGACCGCGAATCCTCGAGCTTCGAGCTTCTGGAACAAGCTCTCGATCTGATCGGCCGTGGCCCAGTCGAGGCCGATGGCTTCGCCGATTTCGTCGAGCGATACGCTGCGCTGACCGTCGACGGTCAGCTGCTCCAGAACGCGGTCGAGCCAGGCTGCGTCAGTACTCACGTAGGGGCCTCGGTCGGCATGGCGAGTGGATAGGTGCTGAGGGCCACGCGGTTGCCCTCGGGGTCGCGAGCATAGGAGCTGTATTCGCCCCGCGACTCGATGGCGGCTCCCAACGCCTCCAGCAGCCGTTCACGGTTCTGCCGCTCGTTCGCCGGAACGCTGAAAGCCAACAGAAACGGCCCGGCGCCGACACCATGCACCGGCGCGCGGCACTCGGCGGTGCGCTCGATCATCAACACGGCATCTCTGGCCAGGCCCAGCCACACCGAACGCAAAACGCCTCGAGCGTCGTCGTGACGCGCGACCTCGAGCAGATCGAACGCCTGCCTGTAGAAGTTAGCCAAGGCTTCGACGTCGTGTGCACCCAGCGCCACGTGGTGGAGGTGGAGCATCGTGCTCAGCCTCGCGACAGCGCTCGCGAGCTGAGGCTGGGCGCACCGTCGGTGGACTCGGCCAAGATGAGCTGCGCCTTCTCGTCGCTGAAGCCGAGCAAGCGAATCAAATCGGCCAACACGCTCGCTTCGTCGGCCGTCTCGACACCGTCGGCCTGAGCCAAGAGAGAAGCGTTGGCCAGGAGCAGCTCGCGCTCCTCCTCGCTCAGCTCGAGTAGCGGGATGTCTTGGTCGAGGGTGCGCCGTGTCTTGGCGTATTCGAGCAGCTCCTTCTCTTCGGGGGGGGAGGCGTCGAAGCCGACCAACAGCCCCTCGACCACGCTACTCTCGGAATCCTCCATGCGACCATCGGCCCAAGCTACGGCAATCAGAGCCCTGACGATGTTCTTCTCTCCGGGAGTCATGGCCGCATCCTAACGGAAGACCACGCTCGGCCGACAAGCAAAGAGTTGCGGCGGGCTCAGTTGCCTCCGAAATCTTGCTCGAGGAAGCGCACGACGCTGTCTTCGCCGTGGTGATCGATGACGGAGTGCGCCAGGGCTCGGATCTCGGCAACTGCATTGTCGACTGCAATCGCCCGATCAGCATGTGTCAGCATCATCACGTCGTTGAAATTGTCCCCGATCGCCACCGTTTCGGCTCCGGGAGCCCACCTGTCGCGCAAGCTCTGCATGGCGATGTGCTTGCTGGCTCGCTGGTGGTGAATGGTGAGCCAAAACGTACCCTTGGCGTACTCGTTCTCGTAACAGTAGAGCTGCAGTCCATCCCCGTAGGTGCGGTAAAGTTCGTCTCGCAGCCGGCGCACGGCCGATTCGTCCTGGTCCATGACCGTGAGGCTGACGACCTGTTCGGCCATGGTGCGCCGTAGCTCGGGCGTGTGGCGCAGCCGGGTGTCCCCGGCTTCGCGGCGACGCTGCTCGTACCAAATCATGCCGGGGTTGATCAGCTGGTCGTAGTGCAGGCAGTCCTCTCGACCGTCGAAGCTGCAAACGAACGGTCGCTGGCCGAACGTCAGCACACGATCGAACAATTCTTCACCAAGATCCTGACCGAGCGAATTGATCTCCAAGTGTTCACCGGTCTTGAAGTCGGTGATGAAGGCGCCGTTGAATTCGATGATGGGCAGCTGCAATTCCAAGTCGCCAAACAACTTGCGAATCGAAAAGTAGCTGCGTGCACTGGCAACCGTGAAGGCGATGCCGGCGTCAATGAGCTTGCGCAACCCTTCGGCCGTGCGCGGGCTGACCTCGCCGCTGCGATCGAGCAAGGTGCCATCCAAATCGGAAATGTAGAGGGATTTGCCCATGAGGAGCCCAGTCTACTCGCCTGAGGCCGCCAGAGAATCCCGTGCCTGGCTTTGCGTTTTCTGGTAGGTGCCCGCAACATGACCGACACCAAAGGTTATCGCAGCCGAACGAGCACCAGCGGCCGCAACATGGCAGGCGCCCGAGCCCTCTGGCGTGCCACGGGCATGGGTGACTCGGACTTCGGCAAGCCCATCGTGGCCATCGCCAACAGCTTCACTCAGTTCGTGCCCGGCCACGTGCATCTTCACGACGTCGGCCAGCGCGTCAAGATGGTGATCGACGCAGCCGGCGGTTGGGGCGCGGAGTTCAACACCATCGCCGTCGACGACGGCATCGCCATGGGTCACGACGGCATGCTCTATTCGCTGCCCAGCCGCGAGCTGATTGCCGACAGTGTCGAGTTCATGGTGAACGCGCATTGCGCCGACGCGCTGGTCTGCATCTCCAACTGCGACAAGATCACGCCCGGCATGCTTTTGGCCACCATGCGCCTGAACATCCCGACGATCTTCGTCTCGGGCGGCCCGATGGAAGCCGGCAAGAGCGAGGGCACTCGCGACCGCAACGGCAACACCATCCGACGCAAGCTCGATCTGGTCGACGCCATGGTGGCGGCGGCCGACAGCAACATGAGCGACGCCGAGGTCGACGACTTCGAGCGCAACGCCTGTCCCACCTGCGGCAGCTGCTCCGGCATGTTCACGGCCAACAGCATGAACTGTCTGAACGAAGCACTCGGTCTGGCGCTGCCGGGCAACGGCACGCTGCTCGCGACCCACGCCACGCGCTGGGAGCTATTCGAGGCTGGCGGCAAGCGTATCGTCGACCTGGCCAAACAACACTACTTGGAAGGCAATCAGGCCGTGTTGCCACGCTCGATCGCCACCTTCCAGACGTTCGAAAATGCCATCACTCTGGACGTAGCCATGGGCGGCTCGACCAACACCATCCTGCACCTCTTGGCCATCGCCGAAGAGGCCGGCGTCAACTTCACGATGAAGGACATCGATCGCATTTCACGGCAGGTCCCGAATCTGTGCAAGGTCGCGCCGGCTACCGAGAAGTACCACATCGAAGACGTGCATCGCGCCGGGGGCGTCTTCACCATTCTGGGAGCGCTCGACCGAGCCGGCCTGCTCCACCGCGACGTCTTCACGGTGCACGCCCCGACGATGGGTGATGCCATCGACCAAAATGACCTGCGCTCACCGAGCGCAACCGAGGCCGCCAAGAAGCGCGGTTTGGCCGCGCCCGGTGGCGTGCGCACGACGGTGGCGTTCAGCCAGGACAAGTACTTTGGCGAGCTCGACAACGACGAAAAGACCGGCTGCATTCGCGAGCGCGACTTCGCCTACAGCCAGGAGGGCGGACTGGCAGTGCTTTACGGCAATGTGGCCGAGGAAGGTTGCATCGTGAAGACGGCTGGCGTCGACGAATCGATCTGGAAGTTCCAGGGTCGCGCGCGCCTCTTTCACTCACAGGACGCCGCTTGCGAAGCCATTTTGGCTGACGAAATCGTGGCCGGCGACGTGGTCGTCATCATCTACGAAGGACCCAAGGGCGGCCCGGGCATGCAGGAGATGCTCTACCCGACCTCGTATTTGAAGAGCAAAGGCCTCGGCAAGCTCTGCGCTCTGTTGACCGATGGGCGCTTCTCGGGCGGCACGAGCGGTCTCAGCATTGGCCACGCGTCACCCGAGGCCGCCGAAGGCGGCGCCATCGGCCTGATCGAAGAGGGCGACACGATCGAGATCGACATTCCAGCGCGCAAGCTGGACCTCGTCATCAGCCAACACGATCTGCTGGCGCGCCGCCAGAAGATGGACGCCTTGGGTGTGCATGGCTGGAAGCCCCCGGTCGTGCGGCACCGCATGGTCTCGCCGGCGCTGCGCGCCTACGCGGCCATGACCACGAGCGCCTCCCGCGGTGCGGTGCGCGACGTCACTCAGATCGAAAAGTGAGCAGTTCGGACAGGTCCGAGTGGCACCGGTGGGTCCCTTGTTCCAAGAGGCTCACCGCTCGCGCCACGACGGCGCCGTCGCGCAAGATGCGTTCATGGCCCAGGCCCTCGGTGGTCCACAGGCGCGCCTGTGGCCATTTTCCTGCGATTTTTTCGCTATGCGCATGAGCGATGATGCGGTCGCCGCGATCATGCACGAGCAGTACCCCGACCGGCCGCCAAGCAGGTGGCTGCCGCTCCGTACGAATGCGCGATCACGCCGCGCGGAGCGCCGACGGCGCGACACAGCGCAAGCAGCGCTTCACTCGACTCGAGGGCATGCGTCCGGGCTCCACTCCTCCAGGTTCGCGTGCCGCAGCAGCGCCCGGTAGCGCAGCGGTTCTTCCAGATGACCTCGCGCTCGATGGCGAAAGGCGGAGAACGCCTGCTGTACCCGAGCCAAGGAGTCCGGTTCGCGGAGTAGTCGCGTTCGATGGTGGAACGACAGCATCAAGCCGTGCAGCTCGAAGGCCAGCTGATCGGCATCCAGGCTGCGGTCGTAGTGGCCTTCGTCTTGGGCAATCCGGATCGAGCGCGCAATCACTCCGAGCCAACCGAGCTGCACGCGCACTACCTCTTCGCGGAGTGGCCCGGGTCTGTCATCGAGTTCCGTTGCGGCAGCCACGAACAAGCAACCACCCGGCAAGCCGTCGGAAGTCACCCAGCGCAGCCAGCGATCGAACAAGGCAACGACGCGCGGTTCGCCGCGCGCCTCGGCGATGGCCGGCAGCACCACGCGCTCGACGAATTCGTCAGCGGCGCTCCGGATGACCTCGACCTGCAGTTCCTCTTTCGACTCGAAATGGGCGTAGAGGCCGCTCTTGGAGAGGCGCAGCTCTTCGGCCAACCGGCCAATGGTCAGGCCCTCGAGGCCCACCACCGAGCCCACCTGGACCGCCCGCTCGAGTGCGCTCCTCAGAGCAACGCAGGCCTGTTCGACCGAAAGAACGTGAGATTAGACCGCTCAGCTCACTTGGAGTGAGGAGGCATCTTCATCTCTTTGAAGATGACGTGCTGACGGAGCACGGGATCGTACTTCTTGAACTCGAGCTTACCCTGCTGGGTGCGCTTGTTCTTGGTCGTGTAGTACGTGAAGCCGGTGCCGCCGGTGGAAACGAGACGGATGTTGTCGCGCATGGGAAACGCGCCCTATCACGGGCTCGGCCGGCGAGCAACAGATTTGGCCGGGGCCTAACCAATAGACCTTGACGAAGGTGGGGGCACATGGCTGACTGCTCGCCCCTTCGGAGCCCCAGCCGCCTCTCGAACGGAAAATCTTCAAAGCTCCCCCCGGAGCCCGAGCTCCCCCGGAGACCCCCGACATGTCCAAGCGTACTTTTCAGCCCAGCAACACGAGCCGTCTCCGCACCCATGGCTTCCGCAAGCGCAACAGCACCAAGGGCGGCAAAAAGGTTCTCAAGAACCGGCGTCAGCGAGGCCGTTGGCGTTTGGCCGTGACCGCTTACCAGAAGTGAACCGCGAGCCATGCGGCTGAGTCGCGCTCGAAGGGTTCGCAAGCGACCCGAATTCGAGCTGGCTCAGCGCGAAGGCCGCCGAGTCGCGTGCCCGCACTTCATTCTGGTGATTGCGCGTTCGACTTCTGCCTCGGTTGGCTCGCGCCTGGGCATCACTGCATCGCGCAAGCTGGGCAACGCCGTGAGGCGCAATCGCATCAAGCGCATCGTGCGCGAGGCCTTTCGTCGCACCGAGGCGTTCTTACCGCCTGGTTTCGACGTAATCGTGATCTGTCGCCGCGCCGAACCGACGCTGAGTGCGCTCGACGTCGAGCGCGAATGGCAACGTGAACGCCACAGGATAGAAAAAGCCGCGGCAACCCTGGCCGCGAGCCCGCGCTTGGCGAAGCATGGCTCGCCATGAAGGCATGCATTGCGTTGCTCTCGCGCGGGATAGCGGGCTTTTTGGTCGGTTCGATCCGCATCTACCAGATCCTCATCTCGCCGCTCTTGGGGCAGAACTGCCGTTTCACGCCCAGCTGCTCGCACTACGCGGTCGCCTGCCTCTCGACGCACGGCCCGCTCCGCGGTAGCTGGCTCGCGGTGCGGCGGATCTCGCGCTGCCACCCCTTCCATCCCGGCGGCGAGGATCCCCCGCCCCCGGCCGTCGCCCGCTGACCGGACGGCACGCTCCCTCTTCCGACATCGAGCCCACGGCTGCTGTCGGCCACTCTCACCAAAGACCTCCCGACCATGGAACGCGGCTCACGCATCCTCGTCTTCATCGCACTGTTCGCTCTCATCTACTTCGGCTTCTCGAGCTTCGGCGGCGACAAGGCCGAATTCCAGCCGTTGCAACCCGAGACCGTCCTGCAGCCGACGGGTCCGCGCCCGGCCGAGCGCCTGTGCGACCTATGGACGCCGGAATTTCGCGCTCAGTTGTCGTCGCGTGGCGCGGTGCTCAAGCACTTCGAGCCGCTCGCCGCCAAGTACCGAAAGCACGGCATCGCGCTCGATCTGGTAACCACGCCCGATCATCCGCAATTCAGCCCGCTCTACACAGGGCTGCGTCCCACCAGCAACAAACCGAACCCCGAGACCGCGCTGGTCGCGACCGACATCCAAGACTACGCGCTGACGGCCTCGACCAAGACCAGCTGTACGTTCGAGTACCGGGACGCGCGCGCGCTGATCAAGAAGACCTTCAGCGTGGCCGAGGGCGCGCCCTACGGTCTCCATGTCGCGCTGGAAGTAAAGAACGTCGATAGCGTCCCGCGCGACTACGAGCTCGAGACGAGCACGACGGCCTATCTGACGAACGCTCAGGTCGAGAGCAAGATGTTCCGCACCAATCCGCTGACGACGCGGGTCGAGTGCTTTGGGACGAACGGCGATGCGCGCCGCGAGGGCATCGACGATTTTGCACCCGGCGACTTCGCTGACGAGAAGCGCTTCGTGAAGTCGGCGCACAACACCGGAGACTGGTCGGAGCCAGCCGGTGAGGCCTCGTTGATTGCGGTCTCGAACGCCTACTTCAGCAACGCGATCGCTCCCGAGGCGGGACCGACGAATCCCATCTGTCAGCTGCAGATCGAAGAGCGTTGGAATCGCGCCGCCGGCACCAAGGGTAGCGACCCGCAGGCCGCAGCGCTCTACAAGGCAAGGCTGCGCTACGCGCCCCGGCTGCTCGCTGCCGGCAAGACCGAGACGTACCGATTCAAGGCGTTCATCGGCCCCAAAGAGCGCAAGGCTCTGACGGCTTCCGGGGATCGGTTCGACCCCGTGATCGATTTGGGCTTCTTCTCGATCATCGCCAAGGTATTGGTCGCCTTCTTGCTCAAAGTGTACGGCGCCATTCCCAACTGGGGCGTCGCCATCGTCATTCTGACCATCACCGCGCGCGTGCTGTTGTTTCCGCTCTCGGTCCCGTCGATCAAGAACATGATCAAGATGCGGGAGCTGAAGCCGGAGATGGACAAGCTCAACGAGAAGTACAAGGACGATCCGCAGGCCAAGGGCCTGGCGCAGATGGCCTTGTGGAAGAAGCACGGCGCCAACCCGATGCGCGGTTGCCTGCCGCAACTGGCCTCGATGCCGGTTTGGTTCGCGCTCTACACGACGCTTCAAACCGCCGTGGAACTCTACAACATTCCGTTCCTGTGGTTCCCCGATTTGTCGGAATCGGATCCGTACTACATTCTACCATTCGTGATCGGTGCCGTGTTCTTCGTCCAGCAGAAGATGACCCCCATGCAGGGCGGCGATCCAGCGCAGCAGAAGATGATGATGTACATGATGCCGGGTATGTTCACCGTGTTCATGCTGTTCTTGCCCGCCGGTCTCGGCGTCTACATGTTCACCAACAGCTTGCTCGGCATCGTCCAGCAGCGCGTGGTCGAGGCCCAAGCCAAGCGCTCGGTCAAGACCAGCCCTGACGGCGTCATCGAAACCGACGGCGTGAGTGTCGCCGAACCGCGCCTGCGTGGTTCGGACAAGAAGTCCCCCAAGAGCTCGTGAGCTCGCCGCACCGCACCAAACAAAGCCTTCGGACCTCGCCAAAAAGCACGGCGACTCCGCTCTACACAAGACAAGGGTGAGCCCAATGACCGATCAAGAACTCGCTTCCAATCTCTCGGTGAACGCGGACGACGCGGACGACTTCGAGGAGAACCAAGGCAAGGCCGGAGCCAAGAATGGCTTACGCGGCGAAGTCATCGAATCCAGCGACGACAAGATGACGCTCGCACTGGAGTTCATGACCCACGTCATCGAGGACATGGAGATGGACTGCACCGTTCACCTCTGCCGTCCCAGCGCCGACAGCCCCGACGAAATCAGCATCGAAATCGTCGGCCGCGATTCGGGCCGCATCATCGGCAAGAAGGGTCAAGTCCTGCAGGCTCTGCAATTTCTGACGCACCGCGTCGTGAACCGCCCCGGTGAAGAGAAGCGTCACATCTTGGTGGACGCAGAAGGCTACCGCGGCCGTCGCGACGAGAACCTGGCGTCGATGGCCCGCAAGCTCGGGCGCCAGGCCCTCGAACTCGGCAAGATCATCACCTTCGAGCCGATGAATCCGCGCGATCGTCGCGTCGTCCACATGGCCTTGGCCAAGTTCGAAGGCGTGATCACCAAGAGCGACGGCGAAGGCGACGATCGCCGCGTGCAGATCATCCCCGTCCGCCGCTGAAAGTGCCGCTGGGGGGAAGGGCATGCCCGGCTCCCGCGTAGGGAAGCCGGGGTGTCTCGGTGCCCCGAGCGGGGCTCGAGCTTCGCTCTTGCTCTGGGCGTGGGCTTGGGCACACTCCAAAGCCGCCCCTTCGAAAGGATTTCCCATGTTGCGTAAGCACTCGACTGCTCTGTTCTCGTTGACCCTCGCCTGCCTGACCATCGCCGGTTGCAGCAACCCCAGGGCCGTCCGCGGTGACGAGGTCGAAGGTCTGGACGACCAAGCCATGGGCACCGGCCTCGATCGACGCGACTTGCAGAAGCTCCTTTCCGAGAACATGTCGGCGCTGGAGACCTCGGCGGCGGTCAAACGTTGGGAGACCGAGAGTCAACCCAAGCTGAGCGTGCTGCCCTTCAAGAACGAGACCAGCGAACACATCGACAGCGCGCTCGATGCTCTGATCAGCGACGTCGAGACGACCTTGATCAACGCGGGCCATGTGACGGTGATCAGCCTCGAGCAACAGCAAAGCCTGATGGCCGAGATCAAGAAGCAACAGGGTGATGGCTTCGATCAGGGACAAGCGTCGCAATGGGGCAAGCAGCTCGGCGCTCGCTACATCATCACCGGCAAGGTCTTCACTACCGACGAAATCATGAACGGTGAACGTCGCGTGCAATACTATATGTTCATGCAGGTGCTCGAGGTCGAGACGGGCCAGATCTTGTTCCAGAACAAGGCTGCGCTGACCAAGGCCATCATCGGAAATTGACGCCCAATGCGCGCGCGTGAGGCCCGATCGCGAAGCGTGCATCACGCATGCCTCGCGTTGTCGTGCTTGGTCTTGTCCAGTGGTTGCGCGGGGCACTCGGCCAAGACTCTCGAGGCGCGAGCAGCGCTGGATGCGGCGCAGCCCCAAAAGGCCCTGAGTCTCTACAACGAGGCACTCGGGGTCGCGACGGGCAAGGACCTGCCCGACGACACCAGCGGCGACACCTCCCTGTTGATCCTCGATCGCTCGATGATCTTGCAGCAGCTCGAGGACTATCAGACGTCCTCGCGCGATCTCGAGCTGTCCGACAAGCAGATCGAGATGCTCGATTTCTCGCGCGGCGCAGTCGACGACATCGGCAAGTACCTGTTCTCCGACGACGTCGGACCCTACAAGGCGCCGCCGTACGAGAAGCTGCTCGTCAACACCGTCAACATGGTCAACTACCTGGCGCGCCACGACTTGAACGGCGCGCGTGTCGAAGCCCGGCGCTTGGCCATCATGCAAAAGTACGTGCGCGAGTCGGAGAACGCTGCCGTCGCCATGCTCGCACCGGGCAGCTACTTGGCCGGCTTCGTGTTCGAGCGCTCCGGCAGGCCCGAAGAAGCGCTGCGCTACTACGATGAAGCTCTGGAGTACGGCGAATTCCCCTCGCTCGTCGAACCGATTGTCCGCTTGCAAAAAAGCGCGTCCTACGACAGCGAACGGATCCGCAAGCTACTCGCCGGCCAACCGACGGCCCACACGGCTTTCGACACTCCCGAGTCCAAGCCCACGCCAACTCCGCCCGCAAACGACGCAGCAGCAGCCCCTGTGTCAACGACGAATCCGGCCGCGCCCGGTGAACTCTTGGTCGTCATCCAATACGGTCGTGTCCCCGCCAAGGTCGCCAAGCGCATTCCCATCGGCTTGGCTCTGACCTTTGGTGCGCTGTACCTATCGGACGGCACCTCGGCGCAGGCCAACTCACTCGCCGCGCAGGGTTTGGTCACCTGGGTCAACTACCCCGAGCTCGAAGAAGTGCCCCGCAGCCTGGGCACCCCCAGCGTGAAAGTCGACGGCAAGTACCTGGTGCTTGAGAACGCTCTGTCGGTCGACGACGAAGCCCGCAAAGCCTACGAGCGCGACAAGGGCAAGATCATCGCCTCGGCCATCACCCGCACCGTGACGCGGGTCGTGGCCGGCGTGGCGGCAGGTGAAGGCGTGAAGGCCGCCACGAACGACGGCTTGGCAGGCCTGTTGGTCAGCCTGGGCACGCAGGCGGTGCTCACGGCCGCGGACACCCCCGACACCCGCAGCTGGGCCACTCTGCCGGCCCGCATCACCGTCAGTCGGCAGCTCCTCGCCCCCGGCCGCCACCAGGTCGTGCTGGCCGCCCAGGGCGCCACCAAGACGTTCACCGTCGACATCAAGCCCGGCGGCTGGGACGCCGTCACCATGACCGTGCTCCGCTAACCGAATCTGCGCTGACCGAGCATTGTCCACTGAGGTCCGGGTGACCGGAGAAAGCGACGGCCCCGGCCCGGAAAGCCCAAGTCAGCCCTTTCAAGCCTCCACAATGGACTGGCAAGGCCGACCAGCCTGGGCTAAGTAGCCCCTCCCCTGAGCTCCCTTTGGGGCCTCAACCGAGAGAATTGCCGTGAAAGCCGACATTCATCCCAAGTACAATCCCGTCGTCTTCGTCGACGGCGAGCACGAAATCATCAGCCGGTCGACAATCGGTTCCGCTGAAAAGCGCGATATCAACGGCGTGGCTCACAGCGTGATTCACGTGGACATTTCGGCCTACACGCACCCGTTCTACACGGGCAAGCAACGCCTCATGGATACGGCCGGTCGCGTCGAGCGCTTCAAGCAGCGCTACGCCAAGAACGCCGTCAAGAAGGCCTAAAGCCGTTCTTCATCGAGAACGAAGCCGATCTCCTCACGGGGCTCGGCTTTTTTGCGTTGGGGGATGGGGGCGCTGACGGCACGAGATCTTGGCGATCGAAGGTGAGACGGCCCTCACAGCAGTGCGTCACTGTCGCGATCGATTGGGCCCCGATCGTCGGGGCGCTCCATGTGACGCCCGTTTGAACGCAACGGGCCAGGCCCCCACTCAATCGAGCAATCCGCGCCGCGCAGCCAGCAACAACGCGCCAACGTGCAGGCCGTGGACCATCTCGCCCACAATCGCGTCCAGATCCGCGAGCGGTCGCGTGACCACGCGCATGTCTTCGGTCTCGTCTAGCTTTTGCGGGGCCGTGAGCCGCGCGTTCTTGGCCACATAAAACTCGGCCCATTGCGCGTGGCGCGCAGGCTCAGGTCGCACGCGCCACAGATGCTGCCAGTGGTCGCTGGTGTAGCCAGTCTCCTCCACCAACTCGCGCGCTGCGCCACTGGCTCCTTCTTCGCCGGGCTCGATCACACCCGCCGGCAGCTCGAGCGACGGACCAGCGTGCCCGTGGCGGTACTGCTCGACGAGCACCAGCTCGCGCTGGGGCGTCAGGCAGACGATGCCCGCCCAGCTCGAGGACTCGATGACGTGGAACTCGTCGATGACCACGCCGCGCGCCGTGCGTACGCGCTGTTCGCGCACACGGAGCCACTTGCGGTCCAGCAGGACGCGCTCTGCCAGGATGTCCCAGGGACGGAGGTCGCTCATTGGCGAGACGTTAGCCCCGCGAGCGGCCCTACGGCAGGGGTAGCCGAACCCAGAAGTCCGCTACCCCGCCGCCGCGCGGCCCTTCACTTCACGATATCGGGGTCGGTGATGTCGAAGCACTCGACGTTCGAAAGCCACTTGAGCGAATTGAACCAAAACTGGGGGATGGTGTACTGCTGGGCGGCAGTCTGCGTTTCGCAGGTAGCGCGAGTACTGCAGTCGGGAACGCCTGCGCCTTGACCGGTCCACTGGCTATTGTAGGTGACCCACTCGTCGTGAAACACGAATACGCGCCCAGTGCCATACTCGCCTGCAGCACCATAAATCTTTGCGCCCTCTTGGGCGACGACGGTCGCCGTACCGGGCGAAACTTCGCGACCGAAGAAGGCACCGACCTTTTTCATGCTGAGTCCGATCGGATGGCTGCTCCAACCCGCCTGCGGTACGGAGTTTCCGAAACAGTCCTGGCAGGTCCCACCTAGCACCGCCGTGCGATCGGCCAGCGTATCCGTGTCCGTCGACGGCACGTAGGAAATCCCCGTGAACGAAAGCAAATCGTTGACGTTGGACATCTCGCTGCCGTTGTCGCTGTAGCCGTTGAGCGAAATGATCCCTCCACCCTTCGTCCGGACCCAGTCTTGCACGACGGCCTTTTCGTCCGCCGTGAAGGCCGCCCACGCGCTGACATCCTGAATGATGAGCACCTTGTAGGGCGCCAAGTAGTCGGCCGTGACTAGGGGTTTGACGGCGGAGTAAGCGGCCTCACCCGAGCTGTTGTCGTTCAGCCACTTGGTGATGGCGTCCTGGCCGTCTTGGCCGGGTACTGCGCCGAACGTACCAAGTGCGCCCCAGGTGATCAGTTTGAAGCAGCTGCAGACCTCGACCCCGTCGACGATCTTGCACTCCGTGACCGGACCACCGCCTCCGGTTCCAGAAGAGCCGTCGACAGGATTGATGTCGCCATCGCCCCC
>Ga0105048_10000909_pt1 | contig 47201 bp, 40 predicted proteins | sample MAT05_FD_78382 | JGI IMG/M metagenome (GOLD analysis project Ga0105048, IMG submission 78382) | Freshwater microbial communities from Lake Fryxell liftoff mats and glacier meltwater in Antarctica - MAT-05 | ecosystem: Environmental > Aquatic > Freshwater > Ice > Liftoff microbial mat | place...
CTTTCCATTCTAGGAGCCGATTCCCACGGGCTTGACCGTTCCATTCTGGGAGCCGATTCCCGCGGGGTCGACCGTTCCATTCTAGGAGCCGATTCCCGCGGGCTTGACCGGTCCATTCCAGGAGCCGATTCCCGCGGGGTCGAGCGCTCCATCCTGGGAGCGGGTTCCATACGCGGCGAACTCTGCCGGCTCTCGCCGCGGCTGCTGCCGAAGCCGCCGCCACGACCGCCGGAATCATCGCTGCGTTCGCGGACAACCGGAGGAGCGCTCATCCGGGGGGACGAGTCACTGCTTCTGGAACCTCCGCGGTCGAAAGTTCCCCGATCAATGCTGCGCCGCTCATTGGTCGAGTTGCCGCGATCGACGCTGGAACCCCGATCGATCGTGCTGCCGCCACGGCCAGGGCTGGACGTTTCGTCCATACGCCGCCAGGAACCGGTGTCCGAACGGCGCGGCGAGGAACCGGAATCAATCGTCGAACCGCGACCGGCGCCGCGGTCGGACTGCGTGGCACCCGGGCTCGAATCGCCGAATCGACGCCAACCGCCGGTGTCACCGCGTTCGGTTCTGGTAGTATTGTCACCGCGACTGCCCGTACTGTCCATTCCACGACCGCCGCTGCCGGCTCCGCCGCTGCGGTCGGTCGTATTGGAACCCGATGTCGAATCGCCGAATCGCCGCCAGCCGCCACGATCGGAGTTATCCGCACCGGCGACTCTTCCGCTGCCGGTTTCGCCACCGCGACCGGATGTCGCTTCTGTTCCGCGACCGGAGCCGAAATCGCCGCCGCGGCCGGAGCCCGGGTCGGATCCGCGGCTGGCGCCACGGTCGACGCTGCCAACGCGTCCGCCAGAGTTGACGTCGCCGCCACGGCCTCCACCGGCGACTTCCCCGCCCCTGCGGCCGCTGTCATTGGTATTGTTGTCGCCAAAGGTCCGGCGGGAAACTTCCTGCATCGCGGAGCGCTGGTTCTCGAACGGCACTCGGTCAACCCTGGTCGCCTGACGCGTGCTGAAGAAGCGGTCGTCTCCGCGACCGGCGCCGCGGCTGTCGGCAACCCGGGAATCCCGGTCGCTCATCCGTCGCGAGACAGCGTCCGGCGCCATCGGCAACTGGCCGCGCACGACCGACGCCCGCTCAATGTCATTGCGGTTGAAGCGGACGTTATTCACCGAGCCGCGTCCGAACTGGCCGGAACCAACCGAGGTGATGCCATTGTTATGGCGCGCGTTGCGATAGATGTTAGTGATGTTCGTGTTGTTGACGATGGTTACGTTGTTCCGTCCACCGTTGCGGAAGCCACCATAGTAGCCACGGCCGTACCAGGGATAGTAGGTTTCAAAAGGCGCGAGTGGCACCCAGCCCATGTTGCCGAAGCCGACTCCGATGGAGAGACCGCCGCCTCCGCCCCAGCCGAAGAAGGCTACCTGTGCCGGGCTCCAGAAGTGGCGGTTATTGATCCGCCCCGGCCACCAGCACCAGCCGATGCTCGGGCGATTAATCCACCGTCCATAGTGATAAGGCGCCCAGCCCCAGGGGTCATAGCTCATCCAGTTCCATCCGTAGTAATCGACCCAGGTCCATCGACCATTGCGGTAGGGGGCCCAATCGGGACTGGCCGAGGGCGCCCACACGTTGCCGTACTCTTCCGTCTCAACCCAGCGGCCATGGCCGTCAAGGTCCTCGGCGCCGGTGATGTCCTGGCTGACGTAATCGTAATTGCGGGAGTTCTCCAACTGCCGGTCACGGCTTTCGTTCCAACGGTCCCATTCATCGGCCATGGGCGCGTTGGCGACCTGGAATTCCGGGTCACTGGGATCGCCGCGGCTGAGCAAAGTCTTGCCACTCTTTAATTTCTGAGTGCCTCTGGGCGTGAAGATTTCCGCCTCACCCGAGCGAACGGTAACTTCGGTGGATCCGTCCTCTAACACGGACACTCGATAGATGCCCTTCTTCAAGGGGCGAATGGCGATGGAAGGCGTGCTGATTTCCGCGTTGGCTTCATTGTTCCGCAAAACGCGGAAGCTCATGGCGCCACGCGCCAGGCGAACGAGATACTTTTGATTTTCGATATCGGCGAGGCGCAGTTCCGAATTGCTCGAAAGACGCGCGAAATGAGCATAGTCAAACTGAATTTCGGCGCGCGCTCCATCGCCAGTGAGGACATGATCGTCACCCAACAGGGGGGCATTCACCGCAGCGGCTACTACTTCTCCGGCGTCGCCGCGACGAACCGAAACCTCGCCGGCGAGCAAGCTGAGCCGGGCCACACCGCGGCTGGAGGAATCGGCATCCTGCGCGGGCGCTTGGTACGCCGCCGCGAGGGAAAGGGTGAGAACTACTAGGGTGGTGCGTTTCATGATGGATTGCTCCCGCCTTTGTAATTGCATGCCGATAGCCAATTTATATCCATTGTAGAATCAATTACTTGCATTTTTCGATCCCTGGTGCTTTTCAACCACAGCGGTTTACGTATAGTGCAATTCAGCCGTTGCCGTTCCGGCTTGCATGGCGGTCAAACGCACCCAGTGAGCGCTAAAGCCGTCGGGAAAAACGTGCGCTTTGTAGTCCGATACCACCAAATCCTCGTATTTGACCCAGGTACCGTCGCCGAGAAAATCGACCTCGACCCGCACCGTCCCGCTTGTTCCCAGGTGGATATGCAGCGCCTTTTTGCCGAATCCGGTCATGAGGAATGGCTCGCTGGTCTCGCCGGCCTTGACGGCGGTCTTGCGCCAGACGCCGCCCCATCCGGCGGGCTTGCCCCAGCTCCAAAGATCGTCGGTTTTGCCGAACCAGATGCCGGATTGCGGCTGTCCGCCGAGAGCATTGTTGTCGGCATTCGCGGTGGTCTGATTGCCGCCTAAAGCGAGTAAGCCGCGGAAGGCGGTGTAATCGGGAATGATGCGTAAGTGCTGGCAGATCGGTTTGACGCCCCAGATGCGTCCTTCAAAGGCGATCGGTTGTAACTCATAAAACATTCCTTGAATGTCCATGAGATAGTGTTCTGTCTCGACTTCGCGGATGCGCATCCACTCGGTTTGCCAGGCGTGCTGGAAGGCGTGGGAAGCCTTTGGAAGGCGATAACGCTGCCATTTTCCCGCGACCAGCGCCCACAGCACCACCGACATTTCGTCCCATCCGGTGCAGAACATGACTTGGCCCATGTCCTGGCGGGCGGCGACGTCCATATGCGGTTTGCGGCTGAGAGAGCGCCACGCCATGCCATCGTATTCAAAAAGGTCCGCGTCGTTGTCACCGTAGTTATAGAAACCGTTATTGGCGATGACGATGCGGCCCTGCGCGGTAAAGCCGCCCTTGAAATGCGGCCGGGCCTTGATGTTGAGCGAGGTGAGGACGTTTACGGCTTCGGTCGCTTTCAAGGTGGTGACGTCGACTTCGAAGAGCAGTCCTTCCATGGTGAGCATGTAGACGCGGTTGGCCGGGTCAGTGAGGTGGCGGAAGGTTGAGGTGAGGCGGTGATTAAAGAGGTCCTTGATGGGGCGGACGGCGCCGGCGGCACTGATGGCGAAGGGTCCGATGAAGCACTGGTTGGACTCTTTATGAATGAGGCGATTGGCATGGGTGCCATCGTGCCGTTCGATCCGGCGCATTTTCAAGTCTTCGTCGATCCGGTAGAGCCAAAGATTGGTGCCGGTACGGGCGGTGTGGGAGTTGTAGGAAACGGCCCAGAGGGCATCGGCTCAGGGCATCAAGGCGCCGACGCCGGCTTCCGAGCGGGGCGCGGTGGAATCGGCGGCGATGCCGATATTGGGGAGGGTCTGGGCTTGAAGCGCCGAGCCGCCCAATAGCGATAGAAGTGTGCGGCGATGCATCAAAGGTCAGTATATTAAAGGTATGCCTTATCCCGAACATTTGATTGCGATTATGAGAGAAGACCTGACCGCGAATGGCGTGGAAGAAACCCGAACTCCGGAAGCAGTAGACGCCGCGGTGGCTGCGGGCAGCGGAACCGTTCTGATGATCGTCAACAGCGTTTGCGGTTGCGCGGCGGGCAAGGCGCGGCCCGGTGTGGTGAAGGCGCTGCTGGAATCGGAAGTTAAGCCGGACAAAGCGGTCACGGTTTTCGCGGGCGCCGATGTGGACGCGGTTGCCCGGGTCCGGGAGTTGCTGGCGGGGTACCCGCCGTCGTCACCGTCCTTCGCGATTTTTCAGGATGGCAAGCCTGTGTACATGATGCACCGGTTCCAGATCGAAGGCCGCAATGCGGAGGCGATCTCCAACGACTTGAAGAATGCCTTCGCGCAGTACGGCGTTAAATCGGTTCAGTAACAAGTTGTTATGACACGCCGGGATTGTTTGGCGTTTGGCTTTGCCCCCGTTTTGGCGGCGGCCGGACCCGTGTCGACAATCTCGGCGCGTTCGATGCGCCTGGACCTGGTGAACACGTGGACGACGGTGATGTCGTCGAGCGACTTCCGCGAGACGTTGGGCGTAACGGTTAGCAGCGGAGGGATAACGGGCATCGGCGAAGGCGCTCCGATTGCGCGCTACAACGAGTCAGCCGCCGCCGGTGTACAGATTGTGGAGGGGTTGCGCCCGTTGTTTGCCGGCGCGGATCCGTCGCAGTATGTGAAACTGCTGGACCAGGTGTTCGCCAAGGTGGAAGGGGCGTGGGCGACGAAGGCAGCCATCGACATTGCGCTGCATGACTGGGCGGCGAAGCGATTGGGCGTGCCGCTGTGGAAGATGTGGGGGCTCGATCGGAACGACGCGCCGGTGACTACCTTTTCGATTGGGATTGACAAGGCGGACGTGATTCGGAGAAAGGTGCGCGAAGCGGCGGCGTATCCGGTGCTGAAGATCAAGGTGGGGCTGGCGAACGATGAAGAAGTGATGGAAGCGGTGCGGGCGGAGACGAAGAAGCCGCTTCGGTTAGACGCCAATGAGGGTTGGAAGACCGTCGACGAGGCGGTGCGGAAGATTAAGTGGCTGGAAAAACAGGGTGTGGAACTGATTGAGCAGCCGTTGCCGGCGACGATGTTGACGGAGATCGGCGAGATTCGCAAGCGCGTGGACCTGCCGATTTTCGCGGATGAGTGCTGTTTGCATCCGGAAGATATTCCGCGGATTGCGCCTTATTTTGATGGCGTGAATATCAAGGTGGATAAGGCGGGCGGGTTGCATCAGGCGATGCGGATGATTGAGATGGCGCGGGCTTTGAAGTTGAAGGTGATGGTGGGGTGTATGGTTTCGAGTTCGCTCGCGATCACGGCGGCGGCGCAGCTTTCGCCGTTGATCGATTATGCGGATTTGGATGGCAATTTGTTGATCAAGAACGATCCGTATGACGGGGTACGGGTGGTGAACGGGAAGCTGGTGTTGCCGGCGCGGCCGGGGGTTGGGGTTATTGCGCGGCGTGCAGGGAACTCCCCGATCTGACCGGCATGATTCAGATCGAACTCTTCGCTACTTCTGATTCTTGCTTTCCTCAGTTATCTGAATCACCTTTCCGTTGCCGATCTTAAAGGCAGCGTTCGCCTGGCGTCTCAGACGAAACGCTTGGGAGGTCGAGATCTTTTCTCCCAGTTCGGCTCGTACCTGGTTCAGAGACCTATCCGATAAAAGGAGCTTCAACACTTCCGGATCTTTCCACCAGCCCAGCGGCCTTGCCTTTCCGCCGAGAATCCGGAGGCGCCAAAAGCTCATTCGATCTCCGGTAATTTTCTCTTCCTTGTACTTCTTTTCGAACACTCGGGGCTTCAGGCTGGCCATTTCTGACTTGTGCTTACGCCAAAACCTGGCTGAATCCTTATCCCAGTTGAACCCGAATGCCAGGCGCGCACGTTTCAGAGTTGTGCGGCCGGCCGGGAGGTCATAGATCGTTCCATCGCTCCGCAGAGCATATTTCTCCCAGAACGCTTTCAACTCGCTCGTGTAGATGAGCCGGTAGCGGCCGGCCGCTTCGTATGAATTGCCCTCCTTTTTCCTGCCGTAAATGAGGTCGAAGCCGTACTTTGTTGGCCGCGCTTCGTTGGCATGCCATTCGATCCCGAAGGCATCCCTGATGATTACAAGCGAATCTTGAAGTTTCGGTTTATTCATCGCGTAATATCTGAGTCGTACCCGTTAATTGTAGATTATATTGCGCCGGACATATGGCCGGTTCTCCACCGCTGGGCGCATTTAGATTTTTGCAACTGAGATCCATGTCTGCTCGAACCTCGCGAGCTCGTTTGGAGCCATGTTAATGCTGGCGAAACCGAAGACTATCTGATCTGGTTGCGCCAGTTGGAGCGATCTCGAACGAGCGGTCAGGTTGAGCTGTAGAGTTGTCGAGGAACGTCAATGACGTGGCTGTAGTTCCAATCACTGTCCGGCCCTCGCCCGAGACCAGTAGCTGTCAATCGGCGGATCTCGGTCCTCCTCCGATTAGCGGTCCCGGCTGGAAGATGAAATCAAGACGTGAACGAATTGGCGCCCAAACTCGGATTTCGCCCGGTCGATTCTCGAAATTCACGAAAGTATCTAAGCCCAGGCGTCCTTAATTGGGTTGCCCTCAACCTATAAGCAGATTCCCATCTGCGACTGGAGCAGATACTCATGGAGGTCCCACAAGGGAGTCAAGTCTCGAGCTCCCGCGCCCAAGAAAGCCAGGCTTTTTCGGTTCGCAAGCCGAAGCGGCGCAGCCAGGTTTTTTGAAAGGCGGCGATGTGAGTGAGGGCTTCGGCGTGGAGTTGCGCGGGAAGCGGGCGCGCCTGGATTGAACGGCTGGGCAATGCGCGCAGGAACTGTTCGGCGACGAAGGCGTCGTTCATGTTTCCGAGCTGTTCCTGCACGACGCGGAGGCGGCGAAGCCAATCGTTGCCACCCTTGGGATCGAGCAGTTCGATGGTGTAGCGAAGGCGTTTGGCGGCGATGCGGAAGGTGTGCAGTTCATCGCGGTCCTTCGAATTTGCGGCTTTTTTGCCGGCAGTGAAGAAGTTTTCGACGAGGGTTTCCAACTTCATTTGGCTGCCTCGATCCAACGCTGCCAACGGGCCGGGCGGTCCTGCTCCAACTGCGCTTTCAGGAACTCGCCCAATTGGAGGGCGGCGAGGTCGCGTTGGCCTTGGAGGTAGACGCAGGCCGGATCGGTTACGGGCAGGCGATGACGTCTTAGTAGTTGGCGGGTTACGTCGCGGTCGCGGACGGCGGCAGCGTGTTCGCGGATGGCCTTGATTTCCTTGCGTAGTTTTTTCGCGTCGGACGCAAAGAGCCGGATGCCTTCGGTTGCGCGCCGGACGCTGACACGGAGATCGTGTACGGCGTCGACACCGGGATCTTCGGCGGCGCGTCGCATTTCGTCGATTAGATCAGTGAGCAGGTCCTCGACGCTTTTCATCTAATTTGAGGATAGCTTGGCGACGCATGCAATAGAGTGCGAGGAGGCCGCCGATGGTGGAATAGGCAGCGGATGGCTCAGGGATGCCGTCCGGAGCGTACAGTGTTCCGGAGATGCCGTAGAGAGGGCGAGATTCCGCCGGGTCTGCACGCGTGTAGGAAACCCAACGGTCATCGGTGAGAAAGGACACGCCTACGCCTGGCAGCGGGGAGCCCATGAACCAGATTCCGCCATACTGAGTTCCGTCGGGGTGGGCGCCGGTCCAGACAGAAGTACCGTTTGAGGTGTTGAGCTCCGTCAGGATGATACGGTTCAAGATTGGGCCGTCCCAGAGATCGGCGGTTCCGCTGGCAACAAGGGCCCCGTCGAGGCGAACAATCGGGACTGGTGACGGGCCTCCGTGGATGCGAATGCAAACCACGTCGTTCCGAGAGACTGGAATTCGGATGTGGGTCCATTGGCGATGCCGTGCACAAAGGAGTTGTAGTCGGCGATGTTGGTGGAAAGAGCGTCGCGGGCGATCGAGGTGACGAAGATCAACCGATAGGGATCTCCCGGGTTGAGCCCGACGGGGACAGGCAAAGGGGCCGCGGTGGAAGTATTTTGCTTGCTAAGCTGGCAGATATGTCTACCTATGGCGCCGCACAGCTTGCGGCAAGTTTTCGCACCGTTCGCAAGAACACAATTCAGATCGCCGAAGAGATTCCGGAAGAGAAGTACAGTTTTGAAGCCGCGCCCGGCGTGCGCACCGTGGCTCAACTGCTGGTCCATATCGCCGTTTCGCCGAGAATCTGGCAGGCCATTAACGCGACCGAATTGACGAACTTGGAAGGGTTCGACTTTATGTCGCTCTTTATGGCTAACGCCGCGGAAGAGAAAACTGCCCGGACCAAAGCTGAGGTGGTGGAACTATTAAAGAGCGAAGGCGAGGAGTTTGCCACGTTCCTGAGTGGGCTTTCCGACGAGTTTCTGGCGGTGGAAGTGGGACAACCGGGCGGGCAGCCGGCCAAGTCCCGGCTGGAAGGCGTGATGGGCGCGAAAGAGCATGAGATGCACCATCGCGGCCAGATGATGTTGATTGAGCGGCAGCTTGGCATCACGCCGCATTTGACACGGATCATGCAGGAGCGCTTCGCGCAAATGCAGCCCAAACAGTAACCAATGACGCTGGGCGAGTGGCCGTCGCTGCAACACTTTGAATGGGTGCGGGCATTGCGGGATTGTCCGCAAGACCCGATTCATCATGCCGAAGGCAACGTGTGGATCCACACGGGAATGGTGCTGGAGGCGTTGGCGGCGGACACTCGCTTTGTTGGATTGCCGGAGGCGGAACGGGACGTCCTGTGGGCGGCGGCGGTGCTGCATGATGTCGCCAAACCGGAAACGACCGAGGTTCAGGCCGATGGACGGGTGACGGCGAAGGGCCATTCAGCCCGGGGCGCGCTGCGGGCGCGGCGGATTCTATGGGAACTCGGGATGCCGTTCGCGAGACGCGAAGAGGTCTGCGGGTTGATTCGATATCACCAGTCGCCGTTCTTTCTGATCGAGCGGGACGATGCGCAGCGGATGGCGGCGGGGATCAGCCTGGTGGCGCGTTGCGCGTTGCTGGCGGTTTTAGCGGAGGCGGACATTCGCGGGCGGATCTGTGCGGACTTGCCGCGCGTGCTCGATAATATTGCGCTATTTGCGGAGTTTTGCCGGGAGGAGGGGTGTTGGGACGGGCCACGGCAGTTCCCTTCTCCGCTGGCGCGGTTTGAGTATTTCCGCCGGCCGGAGCGGGCAATCGAGTACGCGGCGCACGATGCAACGGTGGTGGAAGTGGTGGTGATGTCCGGGATGCCGGGCGCCGGAAAGGACACCTGGATTCGGAAAAATGTGGCGGAGTGGCCGGTGGTTTCGCTCGATGGTATTCGCGAAGAAATGGACGTTGAACCCGGTGAGAATCAAGGCGCGGTGGTGCAGGCGGCCAAGGAGCGGGCGCGCGAGTATCTGCGCCAACGGCAGCGGTTTGTTTGGAATGCGACGAACATTTCGCGGACGATGCGGGCGCAAGTTATCCAGTTGATGACCGATTACAACGCGCGGGTGCGGCTGGTTTACGTGGAGGCGCCGGCGGGTGTTTTGTTTATGCAGAATCGATCGCGCGAGCGGGTGGTTCCGGCGGCGGTGATGGAACGGCTGCTGGGGAAATGGGAAGTTCCGGACCCGAGCGAGGCGCACGAGGTGGTGTACTGTGTCAGCTAAGTATCCGCGCAGTTTTCATCTGCCGTGGTCGCCCGGAGGAACGCGTGATGATAAGCGCATGGCCTCGACGGATGGGCTTTGCGGGGTACCGATTGTGATCACGGAAAAGCTCGATGGCAGCAATATGGCATTGACCAGGCAGGCGGTCTTCGCGCGCAGCCATGCGGGGCCGCCATCCCATCCGAGCTTTGCGTGGGCGAAGGCGCTGCATGCGCGGATTTGCGCGCAAATTGACGTTGGGTTTACGCTGTTCGGAGAGTATTGTTATGCGGTGCATTCGATTGTGTACGACCGGCTGCCGGGGTACTTTTTTGTGTTTGGGGTGCGGGAAGATGCAACGGGCGAATGGATGGATTGGGATGGCGTGGAGACACAGGCGGGAGTGTTGGATTTGCCATGCGTGCCGGTGCTATTTCGAGGCGTCGTGGCGACCGCGGCGGAGTTAGAGAAACTGACTCGGCGGCTGGCCGGGGAAGCATCGGCTTACGGCGGGGAGCGCGAGGGAATGGTGGTTCGAGTTGAGCGGGGATTCGGGGACGCGGAGTTTGGGGAAGTGCTGGGGAAGTATGTCCGCGCGGGCCACGTGCAGACGGATGAGCACTGGATGTTCCAGGAGATCCGGGTGCAGTGTGGGCCCGCGCGATTACCTGAGGATTAGCTCTGGCTGGCCTGCAGAGCCTGATCGATATCCCAGAGAATATCCTCCAGATCCTCGATGCCAATGGAGAGGCGAATCATGTCGGGTTCGACGCCGGCCGCGGCTTGCTGTTCCGGGCTGAGTTGTTGGTGCGTGGTTGACGCCGGGTGGATGACGAGGCTGCGGGCGTCGCCGACGTTGGCCAAATGGGAGAACAGCTTCATGCCGTCGACGAACTTACGACCGGCTTCGGCGCCGCCTTTGATGCCGAAGCTGAAGACCGCGCCGGCGCCTTTGGGCATGTATTTCTGGGCCATGGCGTGATAGGGGCTCGACTTGAGGCCGGGGTACTTGACCCATTTGACGAGATCGTGATTTTCGAGGAACTCGGCCGCGGCTTGCGTGTTGGCGACATGGCGATCCATGCGGGGTCCGAGGGTTTCGACGCCTTGAATGAACAAGAAGGAATTGAACGGGCTGATGCAGGGGCCCATGTCGCGGAGGCCTTCCACGCGGGCGCGGAGGATGAAGGCGATGGCGTTCAGGCCGCCGGGGAGATCGCTGAAGACCAGACCGTGATAGGCCGGCGAAGGCTTGTTCAGCAGGCCGTGACCGGACTTGCCCCAGTCGAAGTTGGCGCCGTCGACGATAACGCCGCCGATGGAGTTGCCATGGCCGCCCATGAATTTGGTGAGGGACTCGACGATGATGTTGGCCCCGTGTTCAATGGGGCGGCAGAGGTAGGGCGAGGCGAAGGTGTTGTCGATGACCAGCGGGACATTGGCCTCTTTGGCGATCTTCGAGACGGCTTCGATATCCAACACGTTGCCGCGGGGGTTGGAGATGGTCTCGCCATAGATGACGCGAGTGCGCGGGGTGAGGGCTTTGCGGAAGTTTTCGGGATCGTCGGGCTCGACGAAGGTGACGTCGTAACCCATGCGGCGGAAGGAGACATCGAACTGGGTGTACGTGCCGCCGTAGAGCGTGCTGGCGGCGACGATGTGGTCGCCGGGTTCGAGCAGGCTGTTCATGGTGAGGAACTGCGCGGCCTGCCCGGAGGAGAGCGCAAGCGCCGCGGCGCCGCCCTCGAGCGATGCGACGCGCTGCTCCAGCACGTCGGTGGTGGGATTCATGATCCGCGTGTAGATATTGCCAAATTCCTTCAATGCGAAGAGATTGGCGGCGTGTTCGGAGTCGTTGAAGGTGAACGACGTGGTTTGGAAGATCGGAACCGCGCGCGAATTCATGGCGCTTTGCGGGGAGTAGCCGGCGTGCAGGCTACGAGTGTTGAAACCGAGGGGCCGTTGATCTGACATGCGACCTATTTTAACCACCGGTCAAGATTTTCGCTGATGAAGGCGTCGTCATTCAATTCCGGGTAGGCATTGTAGACTCTATCGATTTCGTCAAGCTGGCCGGGACCGAGGCCTTCGTTCGGATCCAGGCACCAGATTCCTTCCAGCAGGCCCTGGCGGCGAAGCACTTCGTGCAGGCCGGCGATGCAGCCGTGAAAGCCGTTAGCGGCATCGAAAAATGCGGCATTGGAATCGGTGACGGCGATGGCTTTGGTGAGGTGGGCTTCGGTTACGGTTTGAAGGTCCTGGTGCAGTTCGACGGCGCGACGGGTCCAGACGGCCCAATGGCCGAGCAGGCCGCCCTTGATGCGGAGCGTGCGGTTATTGAAGGCGTGGGGGGTGAGGAGATCGATGACGATGTTGTCGTCGTTGCCGGTGTAGAGAGTGATGTCTTCACGGCCGGAATCGGCGACGGCGCGGATAACGTCGATGGTTTGGTAGCGATTGAAGGGCGCCATTTTGATGCCGATGACGTTCGGCACCTCGGCGAATTTGCGCCAGAACTCGTAGGGCAGAACGCGGCCGCCGACGGCGGGTTGGAGGTAGAAGCCGATGATGGGAATGATTTGAGAAACGGCTTCGACGTGTTCGATGAGCTTGCGGGTATTGGCGTTGGGGAGCGCGGCGAGGCTGAGCAGTCCGGCGTCGTAGCCGAGATCGCGCGCCAACGTCGCTTCGCGCTCCGCCTGTTTTGTGGGTCCGCAGATGCCGGCAATGGCAATGACGTCGGCGGCCTTAGCCTCTTCGCGGGCCAGTGTTAATACGGGTTCCAGCAGGCCTTGGTCGCGAATGGCGAATTGTGTGGTGTGGACGGCGACGGCGAGTCCGCCGGCGCCGGCGTCGAGGTAGTAACGCGTGAGGGCGCGTTGGCGGCGTTCATCGAGTTTGCGTTCGGCGGTTAAGGCCAGGGGATGGGCGGGGATGACGGTGCCCCGATGGAAGCGGGCTAATGCTTTAGAATTTTCCATCGCGCGCCTCAAAATGGGTGGGTTTGTTGAGCGTCGATCCACCGGCGGCTATCCACCGGGCGGTCCATTCCAGCATTTCGTCCGGCGTGACGGTTGGATAGCCAAAGAGGCGGTGGCAGCGTTGGGAGTTGTTGAGCAGAGCGTCAGTGGATTCGGCACCGGTGAACTCGGGCTTGATGCCGAGGTAATGGCCGATGGTTTCGGCGATGCGACGGACGCTGAGCGTTTCAGGGCCGGTGAGATTCAGGACGGCCGCCGGGGCGGTGGTATGGGGGAAACTGCGTAGCGCGACGGAATTGGCGTCGCCTTGCCAGATGACATTGGCCGCGCCCATGGAGAGATCGACGGGCTTGCGTTCGAAGACACGGATGCCGATATCAAGGAGGACACCGTAGCGAAGGTCAATGGCGTAGTTGAGCCGGAGGAGCATGGTGGGCGTGTTGTTGCGCCGGGAGTGGTAGTCGTAGATGCGCTCGCGGCCGAGGCCGGTCCAGGCGTACTCGCCGACGGGGAACATGTCGTCGGTTTCGACGCTGCCGCCGCGGGCGACGTGGGAATAGCCGTAGACGTTACCGCTGGAGAAGGCGACGATTTTCGAGGTTTTGTAGCGTTCGCAGACCATTCCCGGCGCGTAGACGTTCATGGCCCAGGTGAGTGTGGGGTCTTCGGTGGATCCGAATTTTCGGCCGAACATGGCGAGGATATTGCCCGCTTCCGGTAGAGCGGCCAGTTGCGCCGGGTCGAGCAGATCGGCTTTGAAGCATTCAATTCCGGCTTGCTCCAATTGCTCGCGCAGGCCGGGTTCCGAGAAGCGGGCGGCGGCGATAATTCGTTTGCCGGCGGGCGCGGCGCGGCGGGCGCGGAGGGCAAGGGTGGGGCCCATTTTTCCGCCGACGCCGAGGATGAGCAGGTCGCCATCAAGCGCGGCAAGCGCCTCGCGGTCGGCATCCGTTGGGCGGCTCAACAGTTCTTCGAGTTCTGCGACGGAGTTGATCATCGCTTGTACCCGATTTTGCGGAGGAATTCCTTCCGTTCGACGATGTCATTCGGTGTTTCAATGCCCCGCGGTTTGGAGCCGTCGACAACGCCCATTACGCCGCGCCCGAGGCCGGTGGTCGCGATGACTACTTCGACTGGATTGGCGGTGGCGCAGAAGATGTTCGCGACTTCGGGAACATCTTTGATACGGCCTAAAACATTGATCGGGAAGCCGCCTTTCATGACGACCAGGAAGGTGTGACCGCAGCCGATGCTGTGCACATTTTCAATCGCCGATTGCATCATTTCGGAATCGTTGCCGTCGGCGCGGGTGAGGCACGGACCGGAGGCTTCGTTGAAGGCGACACCGAATTTGATTGTCGGATTGGTGTTGACGATCGCCTCGTAAATATCTTCCACCGTCTTAATGAAATGCGATTGGCCAAAGATGATGTTGGCGTCTTTAGGAATGTTGATTGGAACGTTGCTGAATACCATGTGAGACTGTACCTAGAAACTATTTTCGACGTGCAAGACACTCTATTCTATCTTTCCGACCGTGAAATCCTCGACAGCATCCGGCAGATGCCGCATGCGAAGGCGAGTTTCAAGAATCTACTGCGGGAACTGAACGCCCACGGCGAGAAGCGCCAAGGGCTGGAGAACGCGCTGAATGGCATGGTGGAAAAAGGGTTGCTGGTTGAGTATCGCAGCGGCCATTATGTCTCCGCCGCGCATTCCAAGGAATTCATCGTGGGCCGGCTTTCGGTGCATCGCGATGGGTTCGGCTTTGTGGTTCCGTTACAGAAGTTGGCGGATATCGCGGGCGATATCTTCATTCCGCCTTCGGCTATTTCGCCGGCCATGCATGGCGACCGCGTGTTGGCCCAGATTACCTTCGTGAAGCCGGACGGCAAGGCCGAGGGCACGATTCTGAAGATCCTCAACCGCGCGCATCAGACCGTGGTGGGAGAGTTCCGCGTGCGGCGGCGCGGCAACTGGGTGAAGCCGAATGACGACCGGTTGCAGCAGTGGATTTATATCCCCGAGGGCATGGAGTTGCCGCCGGCGCCAAGGACGGAAGACCGGATTGGCGTCAAGACATTCGAGGTCTCGAGCGCCGAGGATATGGATGGGATGATCGTCAACGTGGAGCTGCTGGAGTTCCCGGCCGACGGGGAGGACGGTGTTGGGCGCGTCATAGAAATTCTGGGGCATCCGGGTGATTTCGGGATCGATGTTGAGATCACGATTCGCAAGCACCATCTGCCGCATCAGTTTCCAGACGAAGCGATTTCGCAGGCGCAGGCAATTCCGGCGGAGATTCCGGCGAAGGAGATTGCCAAGCGAAAGGACTTCCGTGAACTGCCGATTGTGACGATTGACGGCGAGACGGCGCGTGATTTCGACGATGCGGTTTTCGTGGAGCGGTTGCCGAACGGAAACTGGCGGCTGGATGTTCATATCGCCGACGTCAGCCACTACGTTCGGCCCGATTCGCCGATAGATAAAGAGGCGCTTTTCCGGGGGACCAGCGTTTATTTTCCCGACCGGGCCGTGCCGATGCTGCCGCATGAGTTGTCCACGGGGCTGTGTTCCTTGCGGCCGAAAGAAGACCGGTTGGTGATGTCGGCGGAGTTGGAACTCGACAACGCCGGAGATGTGGTGAGCCAGAATTTCTGTCGCGGCATTATTCGCTCCGCCGCGCGGATGACGTATACCGCGGTGCATAACATTCTGGAGGGTGATGCGGCGGAGCGCTTGCAGTACGCCGAACTGGTTCCGCATTTCGAGAATATGCGGGAACTCGCGCTGATCCTGAATCGCAAGCGAACCAAACGCGGATCGATTGATTTTGATCTGCCGGAGTCACTGATCGAGTTCGATGAAAACGGGTTGATGACCGGCGTCGCGCGGGCGGCGCGCAACTTCGCGCATCGCATTATTGAAGAGTTCATGTTGGCCGCCAATGAGGCCGTGGCCGCGCATATTGCTCACGCCAATGTGCCGTCGCTGTATCGCATTCATGAGATTCCGGATGTGAAGAAGGTTCACGATTTCGAAGAGATTGCTTCGCAGTTCGGCTATACGCTGGCATTCGGTTCGTTGCCAGTTAAGAAGTTCGGGGTTGTCGATAAGCGGCGCGATGGACGGAAGGTGCGGAAGGATATCGTCATAGCCGATGAGCGGGCCGTTGTCACGTCGCGGAATTATCAGAAGTTGATAGGGAAAATTGAGGGGAAGCCGGAGGAGCGGATTCTCAGCTATCTGATGCTTCGTTCATTGAAGCAGGCGCGGTACAGCAACGAGAATCAGGGGCATTTTGCTTTGGCTGCCGATACCTATACTCACTTTACGTCGCCGATTCGGCGATACCCGGATTTGATGGTTCACCGTGTTCTGGGGCGACTCCTGGATGGGGAATCGCCGGGTTGGACCGAGGAGCAGATGGAGGAGTTTGGGACCGATTGCTCGTTCACGGAACGGCGGGCGGGCGAGGCGGAGCGCGATTTAGTGGAGTGGAAGAAGGTGCAGTTCATGATGGATCGGGTCGGGGAGGACTTCGACGCGATGATTATTTCCGTTACCAAGTTTGGGCTCTTCGTTGAATTGGAAAAGCTTTTTATCGAGGGACTGGTGCCGATCGATTCCCTGCCCGGCGACCACTTTAAGTTCCACGACAACGCCCGGCGCATGGTGGGCGAACGGTCACGACGCGAGTATTCGATCGGCGAGAAAGTCCGCGTTGTTCTGTACCGAGTGGACGCGGCGGCCAAGGCGCTGACGTTCGGAATCTGGCAGCCGCCGGCGGCTGGTCGAAAGAAAAAGAAACGGTGATTAAGGTATATACTTCATAGCATGCGGAAGCTCACGTTCCTTGTTGCCCTGGGCCTTGCAGGCACGTTGCCGGCCGCGCCAGTGCCGCCGGTTCTGGCGGCGAAATGCGGCGCCTGCCACAGCGAGAAAGCAAAAGCGAGTGATTTTGTTGTTTCGGATTTTGCGGCGATTCGCAAGGGCGGCAAGAAGCACGGAGTTGCCGTGGTTGGCGGGCATCCGGAGAAGAGTCCGCTGCTGCAGATGATCAAGGGCGAACTGGCGCCGCGAATGCCCCTGGGCGGTGCGTTGACGGTGGAGGAGATTGCGTCCGTCGAGGCCTGGATTAAGGGGTTGCCGGAAGATAAGGCGGTGGCCCGGAGTGATTGGCGATGGCCTTATGAAAAGCCGGTGAAACCGCCTGTTCCGGTGGTGGCTAACGCTTCGCCGGCGAAGAACGCGGTCGACAATTTCATCCTTGCGAAGGGAGCAACGCCGGCGCCGGCTGCCTCCAATCGGGTCCTCGCGCGCCGCGTCTATTTTGACCTGATCGGGCTGCCGCCAACTCCCTCCGAGCTCGACACGTTTCTGAATGACAGCTCCGGAAAAGCATACGAAAATCTGATTGAGCGATTATTGAGCGATCCTCGTTACGGTGAGCGCTGGGGACGGCACTGGCTGGACCTGGTTCGTTATGGCGAGACCTCCGGGCTGGAAGGCGATGGCGCTATCGGCAATGCGTGGCGCTATCGCGATTGGGTGGTCGACGCCTTCAACCAGAACATGCCTTATGATCGCTTCGTTTTGAAGCAGTTGGCGGGCGGCGATGAACACTCCAAAACTCGAAATAACTATGCGCCCGATGTGCAGGGCCACGTGCCGCTGGGCTTCTTGCGCCTGGCTCCGTGGGACCGTTCGAATCTAGTTGCCGACGAAGTTCGACAGAATTATTTGAGTGAAATAACCAGCACGACGGCGTCCGTTTTCCTAGGTCTGACGGTGGGGTGCGCGCGTTGTCACGATCACAAGTACGATCCTATTCCGCAGAAGGATTTCTATCGCTTCCAGGCGTTCTTCAACGCGATTCAAGTGGAGAATGCGGACGTTCCGTACAAGGATGAAGAGTTCAAAGCGCGGGCCGATGAACAGATTAAAAAATTACAGGCGCTGTTGAAGGATGGCCCGGAACGCAAGGCGCTCGATAAGTTCGAAGCGGAGATTTTGTCGAAGTTTAAGGAAGGCCGGCGGACAGCGGCCGGAACCCGGACGTTGAACATCGAGGATCTTCGTCTGGAAATGCGGCGCAAGGACGGCACGATCTTTACGCGCGCCGAGCGGCTACGGCACGCCGATCTGAAGGAAGACGCGGACCGAACACAGGACAGCGAGGAGAAGCAGGCGCTCGATTCGTACGAGGTTGCCCTGCTAAAGCGTTTGCTCGAAGCCGATCCAGCGCTAACTGCGAAGCGATTCGATGTGCTGGGAGTTGAGGAATTACGGGGCGAAATTGGGCGCGAGACTTCGAAGATTTTCAATGCGACGGAGCGCGGGCGCCACAAGGAGCTTTCGGAAATCCTCGATACATACCGGCGCCGCCTCAGCCGCTGGCAGCCGGCGACTTTGACTGTCAAGAATGTTCCCGGTCCGCCGAATGGCCCATTCCTCGCGCCGACGCACGTCCTTACGCGTGGCGACTATCGGCAGCCCGCCGAACCCGTTGAAGCCGGCTTCTTGACTGCCATCGCGGGCAAGTCTGAGCCTGCGGTCATCGAACAGGACCGGTATCGTCAGTTCCCTACCCGCGGCTGGCGGCTTACTCTCGGTAAATGGATCGCGAGCAAGGATAATCCGCTGACCGCGCGCGTCATGGTTAACCGTATTTGGCAGCACCACTTCGGCACTGGAATTGTCGCCACGCCCAGTGATTTCGGCGTCAACGGCGAACGTCCGACGCATCCCGAACTGCTGGATTGGTTGAGCCATGAGTTCATCGAATCCGGCTGGAGTGTGAAGGCGATGCACCGGCTCATCATGCAATCAGCCACGTACCGGCAAGCCCCTGAGAACCCCGGAAACGATAAGCCCTACTCCCGTTTCCCGCGCCGCCGCCTGCAAGCCGAAGAGATCCGCGATGGAATACTCTACCTGAGCAACCGGCTGAATCCCGCACGCGGCGGCCCCAGCGTCTTTCCTGCCCTACCGGCCGATCTCGCCGACTTCGCTCGCTACGGCCGCGGCGGCGCCGTGATGTGGGAGTCCAATGCCGACGAATCCGATTTGCGCCGCCGGTCGATTTACACATTCCAGCGCCGGTCCATGCCACTGCCGATGATGGCCGCCTTCGACGCACCCGTCTTCTCCGAATCCTGCGATCGCCGCAGCGCCACCACCACGCCGCTCCAGGCGCTCTCGCTGATGAACGGGAGCCTGATTCAGGAAGAGTCGCAACAAATGGCCGAGCTCCTGGTGAAAGAAACCGGCGACTCAAGAACGGCCCAAGTGCGCGCCGCTTTTCAGCGCATCCTTCACCGTGTGCCCACACCGGAAGAGACCGACCGCTTCGCTTCGTTCCCCGGACCGCTCGACGCAATTTGCCGAGTGCTCCTCAATTCCAATGAATTTCTGTTTGTGGAGTAGCCCATGTCTATCAAATCGCGACGCAATTTTCTGAACAACGGCTGGCTCGGCCTCGGCGGCCTGGCGCTGCAGGACATGCTTGCCGCGGAGGCTCCGTTAGGGATCAAGCCCGCGCACATTCCCGCTAAGGCGAAACGCTGCATTTTCCTCTTTATGGAGGGCGGCGTCAGCCAGATGGATCTGTTCGACTACAAACCCGCGCTGGTGAAACTCGCCGGAAAACAGATGCCGCAAGCGGAGGGGACGGTTGGCGAAATCGCCACTTTTTCGGCCGCGCCGAACCGGATCATTCCGCCGATCGCACCGATGCGCCGCCACGGCCAGACCGGCCGCTGGATGACCGACCTGATGCCGAACCTCGCTAAGCAGGTTGATCAACTTGCTTTCGTGCATGGCATCAAGGTCGATAACAACAATCACGGACCGGCCGTTTATCATACGCTCACTGGCAATCAGTTCCCGGGGAGTGCTTCCATCGGCGCGTGGGTAACCTACGGATTGGGGACGGAGAATCAGGATTTGCCCGGCTTTGTAGTGCTTGGCGATCCACGCGGCGCGACAATCGGCGGCAACGGGGTGTGGGGTAACGGTTTTCTGCCCGCCGCTTATCAGGGAACATTATTCCGCAATGGCGACACACCGATTGTCGATCTCCATCGGCCGCAAAACATCACTGCCAAGCAGCAGCGCGACGAACTCGATTTGCTGAAGTGGATGAACGAGAAGCACAGCGCCGCGCGTAGCGACACGAGCGAGTTGGACGGCCGTATCGCCGCCTATGAACTCGCGTTTCGGATGCAATCGAAGGCGCCGGAACTGGTCGATATAAACAGTGAAACCGAGGCTACGCGGAAGATGTATGGTTTGGACGATCCGATATCGGAAGCCTTTGGACGCCAATGTTTATTGGCTCGCCGGATGGTGGAACGCGGTGTTAGGTATGTTTTGGCGCTGCACGGCGCGGGCGGCGACCGGTGGGATGATCATGGCGATGTGAAGGGCCGGATTCCCAAGCATTGCAAAGAAGTGGATAAGCCTGTTGCGGGACTGTTAGAGGACTTGAAAGCGCGAGGCCTGCTCGACGAGACGCTGGTCGTTTGGGCCTCGGAGATGGGCCGGACGCCGTTCGATAACAACCTGGTCACCGACAAGCCGGGCCGCGATCACAATCAGTACGGCTTGTGCGTTTGGATGGCCGGGGGCGGCGTGAAAGCCGGCGCGACTTTCGGCGAGACGGATGAGCTTTCGGTCCGCGCGGCTGGCGAGCCGATTCCTGTTCGAGATGTTCATGCCACGCTGCTTCGGTTGCTGGGCCTGGATCAGGAACGACTGACCTATTTGCACGCCGGGCGCTATAAGAAGCTCACTGATATCGGTGGGCGGGTGATTCGCGAGATTGTGGCGTAGAGATTTCAGTTTACAAGGGAGAACCTGTTATCTCCCCTTCCAGCCAGGCCCGCGCCATTGACCAATCCCGCTTCACGGTCTTCTCGGAAATCGCCATTACTTCCGCTGTCTGTTCCACCGTCAGCCCCGCAAAAAAGCGCAGTTCCACAATCCTCGCTTGCCGCGCGTCTAATTCCGCCAGACGCGTCAAAGCCCGGTCCAGATCCAGCATCCGGCTCGATTCTCCGCTTCCTACTGCCGCGATATTTTCGTCCAGTTCGATCCGCAGCCCTGCCCCTCCCCGTTTCTCGGCTACATGCTTCCGCGCATGGTCAATCAGCACCCGCCGCATAGTCTGCGCCGCTGTTACGAAGAAGTGCGCGCGGCTCTCCCAACTCACCGGTCCATTGCCTATCAGCCTTACATATGCCTCGTTTACCAGGGCCGAAGCCTGCAGCGTGTGGTCCTGCCGCTCGCGTCTCATGTAGCCCGCCGCCAGCCGGTGCAACTCCTCGTAGACAGCCTCCATCAATTGCCGCTCAGACTCCCGGTCGCCCTTGCGAACCTTGGCCAGAAGCTGAGTAATATTCGAATCGGGCGGCATGTTAGGCCCTCATTATACGCCCTGCCATACAATGCGGGGTCCGCCGTTTTGCGGGGTCAACGCCGCGGAACGCTACGGCCGTCATGCTTGTACTTTTCCAAAATCGCGTGCATTTCCTTCACGCGTTCCGGGTACTGCGCGTATAAGTTTTTCGTCTCGCGCAGATCCTCTTTCAAGTGAAACAATTCTCCGGCCTGACTCCGCTTCGGCACGCCATGCTTCTCCCGCCACCATTCAGGCTCCGCCGCTCCGTGCGCGTCCCTTTCGGATTCCAATAACACCCAATCCCCTTGCCGCAGCCCATATTCATTGTTCATGGAGTGGTGCACAGTGGCCTCTCGAATCGGTTTTGACCGCTTCTTTCCGAACAACGCCGCGCCAATATCGTAGCTATCCTCGGCTGCATCGTCGGGAAGCTTGTGGCCCATCATCGCCGCCACCGTCGCCATGATATCGGTGAGGCAGATCACTTCTTTTTCTACTTGTCCGGCTGGAACCAGGCCCGGACCCCAGGCCAGAAACGGCACCCTATGCCCGCCCTCCCACAGCATCCGTTTTGCACCGCGAAGCGGCCCCTGGCTGGCGTGGTCAAACTCCTTCAGCACGGGATAGGTAAGGTTTTCCGGTCCGTTGTCGCTCGTGAACAAAACCAGCGTGTTCTCCGCGGATCCCGTTCTCCGGATGGCGTCCATCACCTGACCCACCGTCCAGTCTGTCTGTTGGACAAAATCGCCATACTTACCGGCGCTGCTTTTACCAATGAACTCATCGTCAGGTGCGATCGGCGTGTGCGGAGCGGAGAGCGCCAGATATAGAAAATACGGGTCCGCCGCCTTCGCCCGATCTTCAATGTACGTAACGGCGCGCCGCGTCAACTCCGGCAACACTCCCTCCAGCCGCCAACCGGGTTTCATCAGCCCCGGCCAGCCGAACATCGAATCGGGTTTCGCCACGGTCGCCGGCGCCGTCAGCCGGTCATTCTCGATAAATGTGTACGGAGGAAAATTCGGCAGATCCACGCCGAAGTAGGAGTCGAAGCCCCGCGTCGTTGGGCCTTCCCCGATCGTTTTATCCAGCATCACTTTCTTGGCAAATTCATTGCGGATCTCTCGCTGCGGGTCGCCGATGCCAACAGCCGGGTTCACCTTGCTCCCATCCGTCGTCTGCCAGTCCCAACCCAAATGCCACTTTCCAATCGCCGCCGTTTTGTATCCGTACCCTTTCAACATTTTCGGCAGCGTCAATCGGTTCTTATCGATCAACGGCCGGTCCCATGGCCACAGCACGCCCGACTTCAAATCCGTCCTCCACGGATAACGGCCGGTCAACAATCCATAACGCGTCGGCGAACAAACACCGCACGGCGTATGCGCATCGACAAAGCGCAGCCCCTCTTTCGCTATCCGGTCGATGTTGGGGGTCAGAATTTTTGACTCGGGATTGTTGCAACCCACATCGCCGTACCCCAGATCGTCAGCCAAAATGATGACGATGTTAGGCCGGTTCTTTGATCCCGCGGCCGACGTCCCTCCGAATGCAACCGTAGTCGCGGAAATTGTTTTCAAAAAAGAACGTCGTGTGTGTCCCATGGCTGCTTACGCGATTCTAATATAGAAAGGTGCTACGAATCTTTGCCCTCCTCGCGGTCATCCCGCTGCTCTCGAAAGAATCCGCCGTCTATATACAGACTAAGGACGGATCGACGAGCGAAGCCAAAACGAACATCACTGCGATCAAAGTTACAGTCGATGGCAAGTCCCGTTCCATTCCGCTAACGTCGCTCCTTTCCGTTCACAACGGGGACGCCGCCTCGACATCCGAAACCGAGAAAATCAACAAGGGACTTGCCGCCATTCAAACCGGTGACCGAAAAGCCAGCGATGCCGCGGTCGAGCAACTCACCGCGATCGGTATTCCCGTCATCACGCCGCTGCTCAAGGTTTACAAGGACACGGATCAGCACGAACCGCGCCCGCTCTATCGGCTCTTCGAGCGCGTCATCCCGAGCCACGCCGATGGCCTTGATCGCGGACTCAGCCTCATCCGCCTGACTACCGGCGAATCCCTTCGCGGCAAAGTCGAGCCGTTTCAACTCGGCACGGCCAACTGGGACCAAATCCGCTTCTTCGCCGTGAAACAAAAATCGATTACCCGCCGCCTGGAAGTCCACTCCCTCCGCCACAGCACGCAGATCGAATACTTCGATACCGCCATCGTCTTCTCAGCGACATCAAAAGCCACGGCCGCCGCATCCGGTTTCACCCGCCTTAGCTGGGAAACCGACGGCTGGGCCACGGACCCGAACGGACTCCAGGTCCCCGGCCCCAATTACAAAACCAACCTCGTCGACGGCCATCCGTTCGGTGCGTTGGTCGGACGATTCAAATCCACCGGCGCCGTGTTTTTCATGGGCCGTAGTTGGACCGTCAAGCAGCCCGCGGAAGGCAAGCTTTCCATCGCCATCAACGACAATCGGCACTGGCAGAATAATCTCGGGCAGTACCGCGTGACAGTCCAAGCCACCGATGCCTTCGACGTCGGCGATCCCCAATAACTATTGCTTGTACGACGGGTCTTTCTTATCCAGCAGCCGCAGCATGGCCGCGAATTCCGGATTGCGCTCCCGGCTATACCCTTTGTCGCCCAGGAAGTCGTCGCTCCGCTCCCGGCTCACCTCACAGACGGAAACCGGCGGCACAACTAATCCCGCACCCGTCGCCTGCGCCGCCAACTGCACCTGGCACGCGCGCTCCAACCGGTACATCCGCACAAACGCCTGTGCCACCGAGTCGCCGCACGTCAACAGGCCATGGTTCCGCATCACAAACACGTTCCTGTCGCCCAAATTTGCGGCCAAACGTTCCCGCTCTCCTAATTCCAGGCTCGGCCCCTCGAAGTCGTGATAACCCACGCTCTCGTAGTAACCAAGTGCGTACATACTAATCGGCAACAAACCGCAGTCTAGCGCCGCCACCGCCATCCCCGCCAAGGTGTGCGTATGCATCACGCACTGCACATCGCGGCGAGCCATGTGAATTGCCGAATGAATCACAAATCCCGCCGGATTGATCTCCAGCGTCTGATCGCCAATGATCGCGCCATATAAATCCACCTTGACGAGGTTCGATGCGCAAACCTCGTCAAAACGGTATCCGTAAGGATTGATCAAAAAGTGGTGTTCCGGCCCCGGCACCCGCACCGTGGTGTGCGTCCAAATAAGCTCGGACCAACCGAAATGATCGATTAACCGATAGGCCGCCGCCAACTGGACGCGTAAGTCCCACTCCTCGCTCATAGCTTCCTTAGGTAAATATTCTTAAATTCAATTTTCATCGGCAGTCCGGCGTGTAACTGCAATCCCAGCAGTCCTTTCATAGCCCGGTTCTTGGTGTCGTCGTCCACAAAGGCGGAGATCATCTGCCCATTGAAGATATGAATCAGCACGTTGCCGCGCGCAATTACGTGAATGGTATTCCAGCCGTTAATGTTGATCGCGCCGCGCAAATCTTCATTGGTTTTCAGGTTTCCGATGATTCGCGCCTTCTTTCCATCTTCAATGGTCGCCACCTGGCCGCGCGCCGCGAGGAATCCACGCCCGCGCTCTTCATAGAGCAATCCCGTATATCGGTTCTCAAAATCGAAATCGGCCTGATAACCTTTCAAAACCCACTTTCCAACATCCGGCAACTGTACGCTCCGGTATTGAAAGCCGCTATTCGTCGAATTCATTTTAAAGTCCAGCTTCAACTCAAAATCAGCCGGTTCCCCGCCCCGCCAGATCAGAAACGTGTTCTGCTTCAGCGGTTTGTCCTTCGTCGATTCTCCGACGATGGATCCGCCCTCCACCCGCCAGGAATCGGGGTCGCCGTCCCAGCCCTTCAGAGTGGTCCCGTCAAAAATCGACTCAAACCCCTCCGTGGAATTCACCACCAAAGGCTCCGGCCCCATTGACCCGCGAGGGCGTCCGCCCGTCGGCGGTTGCCCAAAACCCGGCAAGCTCAATACCAAAATCAGTCCAGTCAATCTCATTCGGTTTCTCCCAATCCAATTTCCCAAACACTGAAAAATATCACTTTCTAGCCATCCATGCACGCGCCGCTTCCCACCGCCGCCGCACCCACCCCTTGTGCTTGGCCCGTTCCCGTCGCCACCAACGTCCCACCACCGACTCCGTCCAAAACGCATACGCCGCCGCGCGCAGGCGCATCACTCGCTCGTATGTCCATCTGAACCAGCCAATTGTTAACAATTGCGGCTGGGTCAATTGAAACAGCCGCGCCACAATGGCTGTACCCGCAACCTTGGCCGTCAAAATCGTCCCAATCCCTAACACTGGATGTCCCCCGGCCAGCCAATAGAGCGCCAGCAATTTGATCGGCGCCAAAGCCACCGCCGGAGCCCCAAATAGCGCCAAAGCCCCCATTGGAGGCACTCCGCGCAACCAAGTTTCCACCGCTCGGAACACCGGCAACTTTCCCAATAACGCCACTACGCCGGATAGCCGCCACAGCGCCTCCTCCACCACCAGCACGACGCCCGCCACCATCAGCAGCGGATACGTTAACAGTCGTTTCAGAATGCGGCGCACACTCTACCTTACAAAGCTTTGTAAATACGCGGTAACCAACCACAACCGTAGATCGTCTGAAGGTTTAGTACTACTACCCATGTCGCCTGTATTTCGTATATTTTCGCTAACACTCCTCGCGTTCGGCTGCTACGGCCAATATGCGTATGTCCAGCCCGCCCAAAGAGTCATTCTTCCCAAGGTCATCGACGGCAACACCGCCGCCATGTGGGCCAACGGCGAACTTCACATCTTTCACTCGACTGGCGTGCCCACGCGCAGCAAGGGCCCTGACCAATTCCAGCTTGCAAATACGGAAAGCGTAAATTTCGACTCTTCTGAACACCAGCCTGTATGGTTTGAGGCGGTTTGGCGAGACGAAGATGGCACGCTTTTCATGTGGTATCACAACGAACCCGGCGGCGTTTGCAGTGGCAACGATCTTACGGCTCCCCGCATCGGCGCGGCCGTTTCTTACGACAACGGCAAAACCGTCCAGGACCTCGGCCTGATCCTCGAGTCCGGCGACCCTTTCGATTGTACGGCCAAGAACGGCTTCTTCGCCGGCGGCCACGGGGATTTCTCAGTCATTCCCGATCGCGAAAAGAACTATTTCTACTTTCTTTTCACTAACTACGGCGGCGTCCTGGCGGAACAGGGCGTCGCGATTGCCCGTATGCCCTTCGCTGACCGGTTCCAGCCCGGTTCCGCTGTTAAGAAGTATCACCAAGGCGCCTGGGACGAGCCCGGTCGCGGTGGCCGTATGACCCCCATATTCGCTGCCTCCGTCGCCTGGAATGTATCGAACACCGACTCCCATTGGGGACCCTCCATTCACTGGAATACCTATCTCGAACAGTACGTCGTCCTGCTGAACCACGCTTGCTGCAGCCCCGGCTGGCCTCAGGTCGGGGTTTACGCCTCATTCAACACTGATCTCTCCAGACCGCAAGACTGGGTGTATCCCTATCGAATTCTCGAAAACGCCCAAATCGCCCACCAGCCCGGCTACTACCCCCAAGTTCTCGGTCTCGAAAGCGATGGGACGGACACGCTCGCCGGCCAGATTGCGCGTCTTTACGTCCATGGTGAATCCGACTTCGAGATCGTCTTCTCCAAGGACACGCCCACTATCGTCCCCACCGATCCCTGCGACCCGGACTCCGGCCAGTTCTGTCCCGAAGTTTCCGGTCCGCGGCCCAAATCGGTGTATCCTGAAAAGGTCCCCGGCCTGCCTGGTCCGCACCGGAATCTCAAACTCAATAGGTGATTCCTTTTCCTGGCGGCCTCCTGCGTCTATGGCCAATTTGTCCCGGCTGATTTTCAAGTTCCCGCCACTTACAAAGCCAAAACCTTTCAACTGAAACCCTTGGGACCGGACTTGGCGAAACATGACTACGACGCCTATATGTCTTCCATTGAGCATCTCCAGAAGACATTCAGTCACAGCACCCGTTGGCCGAATGAGAAAGTCACCATGGCCGGCGCCATCAAAGACGTCGAGGGCGAAATCGCCCGGTTTAACGCCCGCAAGAGCTTCACTTATGCGGTGCTAAGCCTCGACGGAACCAAGGAACTCGGCTGTGTCTACATCTCGCCCAGCCGCAAGGAAGGCAATGACGCCGCCGTTCGCCTGTGGGTCACCAAGGCTGAATTCGATACAGGTCTCCAGCCGGTGGTCCTCGACGAGGTAAAGGCTTGGCTTACCAAGTCTTGGCCCTTCAAAAACGTGCTTTACCCCAATTGAAGCGCCGCTTGTTCTCGCTTGGCCACATCGGCCAGGACTGTTTTCGACGCTGCCAGCAGCACCACGGCGAGGGCCACCAGCAATATCGGGATCAACACCATGGCCTGTTGGAGTCCAATGGCCTTAAACGCCTCGGTCATCTGCGTCGCCCCAGCCTCCTCCATGGCTTGCCGCGCCATCCGGTCGCTCGCCATCCCCGTCAACAACGGCCCGAACGACGCGCCGCACAAATACATCGCCATGAAATAAACGGCCATCGTTATCCCTCGCTGCGTCGGCGCCACAATGTCCTGAATCGAGGAATAGACCAACCCGTAGTAGGCGTTCATCGACGCATACGACAGTGCCAGAAACACCAGCGCAATACCCACGCTGCCCACCGGCTGAATAATCCCGATATAGGATAACGGCGCTCCCACCAGGGTCAATCCAGCCGCCAAAAGCAGCCGCCCATTCTTGCGCCGGCTCACAATCTTGTCGCCCAGATAACCCGCGAAGAGTCCCCCGCACACCCCGCCGATCAAAAAGGTTAGCCCCGTCGCCGTACCCGATTCGGCAAGCGTCATCTTGTGCACCCGGCTTAACAACGCCGGTAGAAACATCCCAATCGCATACATATTGAAGTTCAAGAATACGCCCGACGCGATAATCCACCACAGTGTCGGAATTTTCAAAAGCGCCCACACCGAACCCGGCGCCTCGGCGCGCCGAACCGTCTCTGACGCCCCCCGTTCGGGCTCCTTCAACATCGCCAGCGCCGGCCCCAGAATCAACGCCGGCAACGCCGCCACAACCATCGCCGTCCGCCACCCCCACGCCTGCGCAATCGGTCCGCTAAAAAAATAACTCAGCGCCGCGCCCACCGGCACCCCTAACATAAATAGCGCCAATACCCGTGACCGCTTCGCCGGCGGAAACAGATCGCCCAGCCACGATGTTCCCGTCGGCGCGCATACTGCCTCGCCAATCCCAACGCCCAACCGCGTCATCAGCATCCAGGAAAACGAGTTCACCAGCCCCCCGAGCGCTGTCATGGACGACCACACCACCAACCCTGCCAGTAACAGCCATTTGCGGCTCCACTTATCAGCCACCAAACCCAACGGCACTCCAATAACCGCGTAAATCCAAATAAACACGCTACCCATCAAACCGATCTGCGTATCGGTCAGCCCGAACTCCTTCCGCATCGGTTCCACCAGCGCCCCGGTCAGGTGCCGATCATAAAAGTTCAGGATGTTGATTCCGAATAGAACCAACACCGACGCAATCACCGCGCGACTTGGCATAGGGGTGGGGTCATCCTATCACGAGCGCCCCTTCCGTATTCGCCCCAAAGCCACATACCGCGGGCCTATCCATTTCGATGAATGGCGCGCACGTAGCGGACATCAAGCCGTCCGGGTATTCGCTCGTGCTCCAACTCAATCAGTCGGCGCGTCGTCCGCTCCATCTCGAAATCGGCCAATTGCGCCCGCTACCGAGCGCATTCAGTATGGACTGCCATACGCTTATTCCGCAATCCGCGACCGCCCCTTCCGGGACTTCTTCGTCTTCGCATACTGCATCCGATGCGTCCCGCATTTCGGACAACGGAACTTCCTCATCCCGTGCGCGATGTGGGAAAGTTGCTGCATCGAACTCTTACAACGGCGGCATGTCACTGCTTACCCATCCTACCGCTTCACCCTTCCCATTAACTCCCGAGATCCCGCAATCGACCAAACCGCGCGTCCAACATCACCCCTCATTCAAATTCATCCCGCGCCGCAATGTCGCCTTGCATTCAAATGTGCCAACCCCACCACTGCCCGCGAATCCAAATCGCACTTTTCCAAACACCTCCGGTACGCCGCCGCCGCCGACTTAAAGTCTCCAATCATCTCAGAACAAACTCCCGACAACCACCTCGCAAATGAATTCTCGCGATCCAGCGCCAACGCCTTTTCACACTGCTTCAACCCCTCCCCAGACCGCCGCGCCAGGAAGTACACCTCGCCCAGCGCCGTACTCATTGCGGACACATTTGGCGCCGTTAATTCCGCCAACGAAATTGCCGCAATCGCCTCATCGAATCGTCCCCGCAAACTCGAAGCCGCACCGTCTGCGCATCGCGCGGGTCCAACTCCACGGTCGGTCGCATCCGCCCGGTTGCCTCTACCAAATCCCAGCCGCGCAACATCGCCATCACCCGGCGCGCCGCCGCGTTCCCCACCCATTGCGGCCTTCGCGCTCAACTAGGTCCGTCGCTCCCCATCCCAATCGGCAATCGCGTCACAATTCTCCGCCACCGCCGAACACGCCGCCGAGAACTGCGGATCCAACTCCGCCGCCCGCTCAAATAGCCGCAAACTCTCCGCCTGATGCTTTGGGAATCCGCGTCACCGGAAATGACGCCTCATCCGTCCCCGAACCCGCCAATTGGCTCCTATTTGCGGGCGGACTCGTCTTTTTGAAACTATTTTTTCGCGCCAAGTCCTAAACGGCCCCCAAAACCAAATCGAAAGTGATACGCTTAAGAGATTGGGACTCGGCCACCGGCGGAGTCCCAATCTTTTTTCCTGGACTCTTTTGTCGTTTTCCCCCACGTTTCGCCGCATTGACGCCCAAATCCGGGCTGCCCAAACCGGCTCTCAACTGCGCAAAATACTAAACTCAGCAAAACAAGTTGCCCGCGACGCCATCCGCGACGCCGGTCACTCTGACACCGTCTCTCAAGCTCTCGCCCTGAAACTCATCAACGCCAGCCTCTCTCGCGTCGAATTCTCGGCCCGCCGCATCGATATCGCGTCCCGCCCTTTCGGTCTCGAACTCGACCCCTGCAATGCCTGCACTCTGGCCTGCCCCGGCTGCGTCCATTCCAGAAGGGATCTCTTTGACTGGCCAAACGGCATGCTATCCCCGGATCGCATGGCCGATTTCCTTCGCCGCTACGGCCCCTATGCGGTTCAAGCCCTTTTCTGTAACTACGGCGAACCGCTGCTCAATCCTAAGACGCCGGAATACATTCGCTCGGCCAAGCGCTATCTCGTCCAAACCACCATTTCCACCAGTCTCTCGATTCAACACTTCGACGCCGATGCGTATGTTCAATCCGGCCTCGACTACATGATCGTCTCCATTGACGGCGCTACCCAGCCCACCTATGAGCGCTTCCGCAAAAATGGAAACATCGAACTCGTCTCCGACAATCTGCGCCGCCTCATCGCCGCCCGCGATCGCGCCGAATCGCAGTTCCCCGTCATCGCCTGGCAGTTTCTCGCCTTCGAACACAATCGCCACGAAATTCCCGCCGCCATCGAACTCGCAACCGAACTCGGTCTAAACGAAATTCGCATATCGGAACCCTTCGACGTCACTTGGGATGACCCCTCAATCCGACCCGCCGCCCATGTTCCTGGCCAGATCATCCAACTCCAGCCAATTTACCCGGAAGACTATAGCGCCAATTGGAATCCGTTCCCAGATGAACTCGAATCGGAATCCATCCAGCAAGTCTTTGACGAAGCTTGGCCGATTCACTCCAATGGCCCCCTCACCCGCCCCTCCCACGGCCACACCTGCCACTGGCTCTACATGAACACCATAATCGATGCCAAAGGCCGCATCCTTCCATGCTGTAGCGCCCCGGCGCCGGATTTTAATCTGACCTTCGGCCATCTCGACCCCGCCAGCCCAACGCCCGACCTCTTTAACACCCCCTTGCATCATCAGGCTCGTACCCATTTCGCGAATGGCCTCGATCAAGTCGGTGGGCCCCACTGTCAGAAATGCGAATGGACGGAGGCCCAGCGCCAGCCAGACATCGACCCCACTCACCTCGGTCAATACGCCGCCGCGATCTTCCCTGAAGTCCTCGATTCGGAGACTCGGAACTGGCTTTCCGATTGGTCCACAAAGTCCGCGGAAAACTCCGTTCAGGCCGGTTCGAGATAGAATATCGGCTTATGTCCAAGCTGATCGTTACCTTCGGTGAAATCATGCTCCGCCTGGCCCCGCCAGGATTCGAGCGCTTCCTGCAGTCCCCGCAGTTCCTCGCCACATTCGGCGGCGGAGAGGCCAATGTCGCCGTCGCCGTTTCCGGTTTCGGCCTCCCCGCCCGCTATGTCACCGTCCTCCCGGACAACAATCCGATCTCCGATTCCTTCATCGGCGAGATGCGCCGCTTCGGTGTCGATACCAATCAGATCGTCCGCGGCAAGGGCCGCTTTGGAATCTATTACGTCGAGCCGGGAGCCAATCAACGCCCCTCCAAAGTCCTCTACGATCGGGAACATTCCGCCATCTGCCAGGCCCGCATCGATTCCATCGATTGGGCGCAAGCCCTCGCCGGCGGCACGTGGTTCCACATAACCGGCATCACGCCAGCCATCAGCGAGCCCGCCGCCGAACTCGCGCTTGAATCCGTCAAACAGGCTCGCATCCACGGCCTCAGAGTCTCCTGCGATCTCAACTTCCGTAAAAACCTCTGGAAGTGGGGCAAGGACGCCAAAGAGGTCATGTCCGAACTCTTCAAATATGTCGATGTCGGCATCGCCAACGAAGAGGACTGCCAAATGACGCTGGGCATTAAATCGGAAGCCGACGTCCACTCCGGCGCCCTCGACCGCGACGCCTATCGCAAGCTCACCGACAAGGTTCTCGAGACCTACCCCAACCTCGAAGCCATCGCCGTCACGCTGCGCGAATCGCACAGCGCCTCCCACAACGGCTGGGCCGCCTGCATGAACAACGGCAAAGAGTTCATGGTCTCCAAACACTACGACATCACCCATATCGTCGACCGCGTCGGTGGCGGTGACTGCTTCGCCGGCGGCTTGATCTACGGCTTAAACGCCCTCGACACCCCGCAAGAAGCCCTGGAATTCGCCGTCGCGGCGAGCTGCCTCAAACACTCCATCCCCGGCGACTTCAACCGCTTCTCAACCAGCGAAGTCCAGGCCCTCATCAAGGGCGGCGGTTCCGGCCGCGTGCAAAGGTAATTCATTATGAAACGCGCCCTCCTTCTGCTGTTCGCTATCGCCATCTTCGCCCAGGCTCCTCCCCCCGTCGCCGCCGTCAAGGTTGCGCCCGAGGAGCTCAACAAACTCCGCGATGGCGTGAAGCCCCTGACAGCGAAGGTGGGCGCCCTCAGCAAGAATCCGCTGGTTGCCGATGTCGCCATCTACGAAAAGGCCGTCCAAAATCTCCTCAGGTACAACGACGAATTCTACACCGCCAACTACGTCAGGTTCGCCAACGATGCTCTGGAAACCGGCCTGAAGCGCGCCGAAGCCCTCGAAAAAGGCACGGCCGCCTGGACCAAGGAAACCGGCCGCGTCATGCGCGCCTACAAGTCCAAAGTCGACGACTCCTACCAGCCTTATAAACTCAGCATCCCGGCCAGCTATAACTCCGCCAAGCCCATCCGGCTCGATGTCATTCTGCATGGCCGCAACGCCCGGCTCACCGAAGCCAGCTTCCTCAATCTTGATCCCAAAGCGAAACCCTACGATCAGCCCTGGATCGAGCTTGAAGTTTATGGCCGCGGCAATAATGCCTTCCGCTGGTCCGGCGAAACCGACGTCTTCGAAGCCGTCGATGCTGTTACCAGGCAGTACAACATCGATCCCAATCAAATCCTCCTCCGCGGCTTCTCCATGGGCGGCGCCGGCGCCTGGCACATCGGCCTGCACCATCCCACGAAATGGGCCGGCATCGAAGCCGGCGCCGGCTTCACCGAAACTATCCGCTACGCCAAACAGGAAAACCCCACGCCCTACCAACGCTCCGCCATGCGTATTTATGATGCGGTCGATTACGCCCCGAACATCGTCAACACCCCCACCGTCGGCTACGGCGGAGAAATCGATCCGCAGCGCCAGGCATCCGTCAATATCAGCGAAGCCCTGGAAGCCGAACAGATCCGCGCCAACGCCATCTTCCTTACCGGCCCCCAAACCCCGCACCGGTGGCACCCCGATAGCAAGGCCGAATCGGAAGCATTTCTCACTAAAAACCTCCCACGCCGCATGCCTGAGAAATTCCTCTTCGCCACCTGGACCGCCCGCTACGGCCAAGTCTGGAATTGGAAGATCGCGGCGCTCGAACGCATGTATGGACGCGCTGAACTGAGCGGCACGCGCACCAACGTCAAAACAAAGAACATCGCCGAACTCGAACTCGACGCTCCCGCCGAGGTTACCATCGACGGCCAAACCGTTAAAGGCAAGGCGTTCATCAAGCAAATGAATCGCTGGGAACCCCGCACCCTGAAACCCGCTGTCCGCAAACGCGCCGGCCTCCAGGGACCCATCGACGACGCCTTCATGGAACGCTTCCTTTGTGTCACCGGCGAACCCAACGCTCGGCTCGATGCCTTCACCGCCAACTTTGAAAAATACTTCCGCGGCAATGTTCGTGTGAAGTCCGTGAAAGACGTCAACAAAGCCGACATTGCCGAAAATCATCTCGTCCTCTGGGGTACGCCGGCCACCAACAAGCTCATCGCCAAGGTCGTCAAAGACCTTCCCGTCCGCTGGACGGCTAATGAGATCGAAATTAACAATCAAAAATTTGATGCCAAGACACACACCCTCGCATTGATTCAACCCAACCCGCTCAACCCCAATAAATACGTGGTCTTCAACTCCGGTCATACATTCGGAAAGGCCGATCTCGTTGGCACGAATGCACTGCTTTACCCACGATGGGGTGATTGGGCCGTTATTGAATCTGCGACCGGAAAAGTCAAGTCAGCCGGACTGTTCGACGACGGCTGGAGGTAGCTTCCCCATACACGTTCCCTTCCCGTGCATAATAGGATTAATAATCCTTTGGGAAAGGGACCGCCAATGAAGAGATTCGCTGGAGTGGCTTCGCTATTGATTTGCCTCATTACCCCCGCTTACGCGCAGGTTTTGAATGGCCGCCTGGAAATCGTTGTTCAAGATGGTAGTTTGGCCTTTGTCGCCGGCGCCAAAGTCAGTCTGCGCGATTTGCGCAAACAAGCGCCCGTGGGTGGCGTCCTGTCTACCGACAATACCGGCATCGCGCTCTTCGCCTCGCTGCCCCCCAGCGAGTACGAAATCAATGTGGAAGCCGCCGGCTTCCGCAAAGCCGTTGTCTCCGGTCTCGAACTCAACGCATCCCAAACGCTGCGCCAGAACATCACGCTCGAAATCGGCGCCGTCACCGAATCGATCTCGGTCGAAGCCAACGCGGCCGTCGTCAATACTGCCGATGCGACTATGGCCCGCACCATAAACATGAAGGCCATCGACACGCTGCCCGCTCTTGGCCGCAACCCATTGTCCTTCGTCGCGCTCGCCACCGGGGTCTCGATTGATCCCGGCGATCCCTCGTTCTCCCGCATCAATGGAGCCCGCCAAGGCTCCAACAATACCCGCCTCGACGGCATTGACGCCAATGACGCCGTCACCCCCCGCCTTGGCTTGGCGATGACCGCCGTGAACACGGACTCGATCGAAGAAGTTCGCCTCATCACCAACGGCGGCAAGGCTGAATACGGTCGCAACGCCGGCGGACAGGTCGAGATGGTAACCCGCTCCGGCTCGAATCAGTATCACGGTAGTTTCGGCAACTATCTGCGCAACACTGTCTTTAACGCCAATCCGTACTTCAACAACGCCAGCCGCACGGCGCGCCCTGTCTTCCGGCAAAACCTCTATGAGGGCTCCCTGGGTGGCCGCGTGATCAAAGACAAACTGTTCTTCTTTACCAATTACCAGGGCCGTCGCACTTCGCAAGGCGTTACCCGTAACCGCACGGTCCTGACACCTGAAGCGAAACAGGGCATTTTCCGCTGGCCCGAAAATTCTTTCAATATCGCCACCAGCGATCCCCTTGGTCGCGGTATCGACCCCAAAATGCGCGACCTGATGGCGCTTATGCCCGCGCCCAACAACTCCGACCTTGGCGACGGCTTCAACACCGCCGGCTTCCGCTTCAATGCTCCCGTAACCGCCCGCGAAGAACAGGGCACGGCCAAAGTGGATTACAACATGACGCCGAATCACCGCCTCTTCGTCCGCTATAGCCGCCAGTGGAATCAATCGATTGACAATCTGAACAACGCCGAACAGCGCTACCCCGGTCTCCCGGATGGCGCTCAGGGCGGCGCCCGCTGGGGCTACGGCATCGGCAGTGACTGGACTCTCAGCCCGTCGATCATTAATGAATTCCGAATTGGCTACGCGAGCGCCACCGCCCTCTTTATCCGTCCGTATCGCGACAGTGGCATCGCCGTTATTTCGAACCTCTATGACGACCCGATCAACAACGGTCTCGGCCAAGGCCGGAATTCTCCGGTGATCGACATCACCGACAACATCACGTTCCTGAAGGGCAAGCACACCTTCAAGGGTGGTTTCAATTTCCGCCGGGTATTGCAGTACGGCTACAACTTTGCTGGCGTCTATCCGAACGTCAATCTCACCCGGACCTCGGCCGGCAACGCAGTTCCCGCTACTTTCGGCCCGCAGAACCTGACCAGCGCCCAGCGCCAGGTCTTCGACGGACTCTTTAATGACGTGCTAGGCCGCGTCGGCAACATCACGCAGACCTACTACAGCGATTTGCAGACCTTCCAGGAGGCCGGTGCACCCCGCGTTCGCAATACCGTGCTTCGCGATCTCGGCCTGTTCTTCCAGGACGATTTTAAGATTCGCCGCAATCTGACCCTTAACCTCGGCATCCGCTGGGAATATTATGGCCCGCCGAAGGAACGGGACAATCTTCAGGGAGTTTTCGACAAGATCGGCAGCATCAACAGCGTCGCTAACATCGACAACCTGACGATCTCGCGATCCAATGCCGGCTGGTTTAACAAAGATTGGAATAACTTCGCCCCACGCGCCGGTTTCGCCTGGGACATCGCCGGCAGCGGCAAGACCGTCATTCGCGCAAACTGGGGTATGTTCTATGACCGCATGATCGGCGCCACCACGAGTCTGGTCGACGCCAACACCCCCGGCTTCGCGCAGGGCACCCAGACCTTCCCCAACAACGGTGTAACCGGGAATGCGATTCGCAGCGTGAACACGCTCACGACCGCCGACTTCCCCGCCAAACCCGGCGCCCCCATTACTCTCCAGCCGGTTACCCGCGTGCCGAGTGTTGTGGTCTTCAACCCCAATCTCCGCACCGGCTATCTGCAACAGATGAACCTCGGTGTGCAGCGTCAGCTCGCCAGAAATACCGTCCTCGATGTGAGTTTCGTTCGCACCATGGGCACCAAGCTGTTCGGCTTCCTCGATTTAAATCAGCCGCGCATCCAGGGTGATTTCATGAATGCTTTCAACGAACTCGAAGCGTTCCGCGCGAATGGGACTCCGGTCAGTGCCGGAAACACCCTCTCCCGCATCTTCGGCGGCGCCGCAGCCGCTGTCACCGCCTTGGGCGCGACGAACCTGCAGCAGGGCTTGGCCGGAACGGTCGCCGACAACCTCGACCGCAACAACAACCAGCGCTACGCCGCCGCCGGCGTCAGCCAGTTCTACCTCCGCAATTTCCCCCAGTACAACCAGATGATCTACGGAGATAACTTCCACAGCTCGAGCTACAACTCCTTGCAAATGGCGCTGTCTCATCGCACCAAGAACGCTGTCATGAACTTGAACTATACCTATTCCCGTTCCATCGACAACGGCTCTACCGACGGCAACGGCTTCACCGCCCCCGTTGACAACTTCAACCTCGTCAACAACCGCAGCCGCTCCGACACGGATCGCCCACAAGTTGTAAATATGTTCGGCAGCTATTCGCTTCCGTTCGGAAAAGGACAGCAGTTCCTGCCTAACGTCAACGGCTTCGTCAACCGCATCGTCGGCGGCTGGGAAGTGGGCGGCTTGGCGATCGTTCAGAGTGGTACCGTCTTCTCCGTCACCGGTGCCCGCCGGACCGCAGGCAGCAGCCTCAACACGTACGCCAACTTCTCCGGTGACCGGACCCTCGGTGAAGTACAGAAAGTCGGTAACGGCGTTCTCTTCTTCCCTGCCGACGTTCCTGGTTTCACCTTTGCCGGCGCCGGTCAAATCGGCAACTCCGGCCGCAATAGCTTCCGCGGACCCGGCTTCTTCAACATGGATCTCTCGCTCGTCAAACGGATTCCCGTCACCGAGCGCATGCGATTCACCTTCCGCGCCGAAATGTACAACGCGCTGAACCACGCCAATTTCGCCAACCCCGGGAACAACATCGTCACCCCGGCCACATTCGGTCGCATCAGCTCCACCGTCACCACCAGCTCCCTCACCGGCGCCCGCGTCGCCCAAATGGCCCTGCGTTTCGATTTCTAACGCAACCAAACACCAAACCAAAACCCGGCCGCGGATTCAACCCCGCAGCCGGTTTTTTATTTGCCCGCTAGCACTTTGCTAACATCGTGTTGTGAACGTGCTCAACCGCAAGGCGCTCCGTCAACTAATGGTGCGTCATGCGGAGTCGGCATCCGCAATCGAATCTTGGTGGAAAGTCGCCAAGGCGGCTCGCTGGAGCCACATCGTTTCGTGCCGAACGACGTTCGCGAGCGCGGATCAAGTCGGCCGCTGTCTTATCTTCGACATCCTCGGCAACAACTATCGCCTGATCACTGTAGTGAGTTGGCGGAACCAGCGCATCTACATAAAGGCACTCCTGACACATCGTGAATATGAGAGGAACATATGGCACAAGTGGGCGTTCTAGACGAGAGAAAATACGGCCGGCTACTCGGAAAAAGCCGCCCGCGCATAATCCAATGCGACCAAGACTTTGATCGGCTTGCCGCGGAACTTGAAGGGCTCGACACGGCCCAGGAAGAACGGGAATTGCACGCTGAAGAGCGCGAATTGCAGGCCCTGCTTTCGCTTCTCTGCACAGAATACGAAGACCGCGTAGTACCGCCTCCTGCATCCTCGCCGGTTGACGTCTTGCGGTTCTTGATGGACCAAAACGGCCTGCGTCAGGCCGATCTATTGGACGTTTTCGGCACACGCGCCGTCATCTCTCAAGTCCTGAACGGCAAGCGAGACCTGAGCAAGGCCCACGCCCGGCGCCTCGCGGAACGCTTTCACATCTCGGTTGAAGCGTTCATTTAAATTCGCAACATCCCCGCCGCGCCCCAATCGAATAGGACCATCGCAATCGCCTGCTTACGCCGTCACGGCCGCCCCAACCGGGCCCGCACCGGCGCCGCCGGCACTCCGGCCAACGAATACAGCGCATCCGGCGCCACATCCCGGTACGCATACCGCACAAACACCGGGTCCGTCACCGTCGGGGCGAACACCAGCACCGACGTCCCCTGCACCTTTGCCTCCCCCGGCACATACATCTCATCCTCGCCTGCAATCTCAAACGTAAACTCCGCGTCGCCCGCCAGCTTCAACCCGGCCCCCGCATTGTCAAACCACATCCGAAGCCCCGCGCCTTCCGCCGTCAACTGCCTCAACACCGGGCTCACCGGCGCCGTCGTGCTGCCATACGCCACCCGCCGTGCCGCATTCGCCAACCGCTCGCCCACCGTCTTCTTATTCGTCGGATGAATGTCCTTCGCGTTACCCACGCCCAACGTATTCGCAAAGCCCACATTCGCCAACCGCAGCGTCTCCAGTTGCGACTCTCTTGTCAGCGGCAAGTCCGCCGGCGCTGGCGCGGTAAATGGCGCCAACAACACCCACAGGAATGGCAAATCCCCCTGTCCCCACTGCGTCCGCCAGTCCTGAATCATCGCCCCAAACAGCTTCCGGTACAATCCCGCGTCTTTACCCAGCCTGTTCGCCTCGCCCTGATACCAGATGAACCCCTTGACCGGGTACAACGTAATCGGCGCCACCATCCCGTTCCACAACGCACTCGCCACATTCTGCGGCGTCTTCGAAACGCGGTCAACATACTCCGTCAGATTCGCGTCCTCTTCCAAAACCGCCCGCCGCGTCCAAGCCTGACAATTCGTCCCGCCCCATGCCGTCTGGATCACCGCCATCGGCGTCTTCCGCTCCAAGTGCAGACTCTTCGCGAACCAATAAGCAACGCCCGAATACTGCCCGGCATTCTCCGGCGTCAACGCCTCCCACGTCCCCGTCACATCCTCCTGCGGCGTGTCCGCCGGTGTATTGGGAATCTTGAAGAATCGCAGCCGCGGAAACACGGCCTTCTTCGCTTCCTCCGGTCCGCCGTCGCTGCGCGTCAACGAAAACGCCATGTTCGATTGCCCGCTCGCCACCCACACATCGCCGGCCAGAACATCCTTAATAGCTCGCTGATTCACGTGAATCGTGTACGGCCCGCCCGCCGCCAGTTTCGGCAGAAACACTTGCCACTTCCCCGCCCCATTCGCCTTCGTTTCCACTGGCACACCCGCGCCAATCCGCGCCGTCACCGTCTGCTCCGCCCCTGCCCAGCCCCATAGCCGCACCGGCACGCCCGCCTGCACCACCATGTGGTCGCTGATGATCGCCGGCAGCCGGACTTCTCCGTAAAGTCCCGCAACGAACAAAACCGCGATTACGCCTTGTCTAATTCCGGATGCTCCTTGGCCCATTCCAAATACTCCTGTACCGTGAAAAATGTCTTGTGCTTATACAGCCGCCCGGCGTCTTCCACCTTGTGGCTCCAATTGAACGCCCACGAATCGCCGGTCTCTTTCATCCATCGCGCCAACCGCTTCTCCATCGCCGCTTCAAGACCCGGCGCCTTGCCAACCAGATTATTCTGTTGCAGCGGATCCGCCTTCAAATCATAGAGCACCCACGGCCTATCCGCGTACCGCGCATACATATGAGTAGCCGTACGCACTCCGCGCCATCCGGCATCGGTCCCATCGCCGCTATATGGCCCAAAGATCTGGAAAAATGCCGAATCCGGCCCCCTGCCCTTCCCTTCCACAATGGGCTTCGAAAGATCCTTCCCCTGCATCGCTTTCGGCGCCGGCACCCCCGCCATGCCCAACAGCGTCGGCGCGAAATCCACATGAGTGAAGAACACATCGCTCTGCGCGCCCGCCTTCACCCGTCCCGGCCAGCGTATAAACCCCGGCACCCGAATCGACTCCTCCCACGGCTTGCGCTTCAGCCGCGCCCCCTGCGAACCCAGCATATCGCCGTGATCGGAGGAGTACAGCACGATCGTGTTCTCCCGCAGACCCAACTCCTCCAGCTTCGCCATCAGCCGCCCAACCTGGTCGTCGATCGCCGTCACCATCCCGTAATACTCGGCAATCGCCGCCGGTGCTGGAACGTTCCCCGGTTTGTAATTCGCCCGCATCGTCAACTTAGCCGGATCATACTGCTTCGAGTAACTCTCCGGCGCCTTATACGGATCATGCGGCGGTCCCCACTGCACCGTCAAATAGAAAGGCCGCTTATCGTTTCTCGCCCCTTCCAGAAATGCAACGGCCACATCCGCCCATCCCTCCGCTTCAAACTTCCCGAAAGGAATCGGCTTCGGATCGTCCCGGAAATAGTGGTTTTCAAAGTGCCGGTGGCTGCACTGATGCGCTGCCCAGAATTCAAACCCCTGCCGGCGCGGACCCGGCGGTACCCAGCCCGGCTCCCGCTGCCCGCCGTCCAAATGCCACTTCCCCACGAACCCCGTCCGGTACCCGGCGCCCCGCAAAACCTCAGCAAAACTGACGCTTTCCTCGCGCAGCCGCAAATCATTGGCGATCATCCCGTTCCGGTGGCAATACTGCCCCGTCAACAGAATCGCCCGCGCCGGACAGCACACCGGCGTATTGGCGAAGGTATGATGCAACGTCACGCCCTCGCTCGCCAACTTGTCGATATGCGGAGTTTTTACCTCACTGTTCCCCAGGCAGCCGACGCTGTGATAACGGTGCTGATCGGGCATCAGGAATACGATATTTGGCCGCCGCGCCGGAATCGCCGCCGCGGCCACAAACGCTCTTCGAGTAAGTTCAGCCATTCTGCAGTGACTTCTCCCAATCTTCCAGCTTCTTCTTCAACCGGGCCGCCACATCCGGATAAACAGAATACAAATCGCGTGTCTCTCCAGGGTCATTCGACAGGTCATACATGTTATTGATCCCGCCATCTAGAATATACTTCCATTTCCCGCTCCGAACCGCCCGCACCCGTTGATTCGGCTGATTGATCCGCCAGAACAAATCCCGCTCCTGAATCGGCGTACGCCCCGCCAGCATCGGCAACAGATCGATTCCGTCAAACGGATCCACCGCCTTTGCCCCGCACGCCGCCGCGATCGTCGCCGTCAAATCCATCGACATGCAAACCTGCGCACTCACCTTGCCGCGAGGCGCCTTTCCCGGCCATCGAACAATACCCGGCACACGAATCCCGCCCTCCCACAGCGTGGCTTTGTGATGCCGGAACGGCCCGCCATCGCTCAACCGCTCGCCCCCGTTATCGTTCGTGAAAATCACCAGCGTATTCTGCGCCAGCCCCAGCCTATCGAGCGTGCCCAACACCCGTCCCACCGCGGCGTCCATCGCCTCCAGCATCGGCTTGTACTCACCCGCGCGTGTCCCGTCATACCAGGTCTTCAAGTCTCGTACCGTCTCCGGCCGCCCCGGACCCTGAAAAGGCCAATGCACCGCGTTAAACGGCATATAGAGAAAGAAAGGATTTGCCGCATTAGCCGCAATAAACTTCTCCGCCCGGACCGCAAGCATTTCAGTCAAATAACCGGGCGTCGACGGCGCCTTCTCCAGCCCGTCGTAGAAATCATAGTTCTTAAACCGGTCTTCCTTCGAATACATGTCCACGTTCCCGCCCGTCAGGCCGTAGTATTCGTCGAAGCCGTGCCGGATCGGGTTGAACTGCGTTTCTCTCCCCAAATGCCACTTCCCAAAAATCGCCGTCTTGTAGCCCGCGTTCTTCAACAGGCGCGGCAGCGTCGCATGTTTCGGATCCAACCCCACATTGACGTTCGTTGGCAGCAGCGCCCACTCCAACCCCGCGCCATAGCGCTGCTGGTAGCGCCCCGTCATCAGCCCGCAGCGCGTCGGCGTGCAAACAGGCCCATTCGAATAACAATCGGTGAGCTTCACACCCTCCCTGGCCAGCCGGTCAATGTTCGGCGTCTTAATATCCTTCGCCCCGTAACATCCGATATCGGCCCAGCCCATGTCGTCGGAAAGGAACACCACCACATTGGGCCGCCGCTGCACCTGCAGCGAAGCCAGGAACGCCCGCCGGCTTATCATGCGATCACCTTCGGCGGCGGATTCTTCTTCAGCATCGTCTCCCAATCGTTAAACAATCCCTCTAACTCCTTCGCCAGCTTCGGATGCTCATACGCCACATCGTTGCGCTCGCCCAGGTCTTTGCTCAAGTCATAAAGTTGATCGAACCCGGAGTCGCTGATCCACTTCCAGTTCCCTCTCCGGCATGCCCGTTGCTTGCGATCCGCTCGATTGATCCGCCAGAAAAAGGTCCGCTCCTCAATGCCCTTCTTGCCCTCCAAAACCGGCAGCAAACTCATCCCATCAAACGGCTGCGAAACCTCCGGCGTAATCCCGCAAACCTCGGCGATAGTCGCCGTCAGATCCATTGACATCGCCGCCTGCCCGCTCACCTTACCCTTCGGCAATCGCCCCGGCCATCTCAATATCGCCGGCACCCGCAGTCCGCCTTCCCACAACGTTCCCTTGTGATGAAAGAACGGACGGTTGTCGGAGAGCCGTTCGCCCCCGTTATCATTAGTGAAAATCACCAGAGTATTATCCAGGACGCCTTTCGCCTCCAACTTCCCCAGCACTTGCCCAATCGCGGAATCAATCGACTCCAACATCGGCTTGTAGTCCTTCTCCCGGCTGCCAAGATGCCACGTCGGACGCAGCCTCACATCGTTTGGCCGGCCCGGCCCCTGAAATGGCCAATGAACCGCGTTGAACGGAAGATACAAAAAGAACGGACTGGCCGCATTCGCATCCAAAAACCGCAGCGCGCGATCCCGCAAAAGTTCCGTCGAATACCCTTCCGCCTTCACCGGAGTCGTATTCTCGTACCAATCGGCCTCGTTATTAACTTCCTTGTGGGAATAGTGATCCACGTTGCCGCTCAGCAGCCCGTAAAACTCATCGAAACCATGCGCATTGGGTCCCACATCCGGCTCATAACCCAAGTGCCACTTTCCAAAAATCGCCGTCCGGTAGCCGGCGTTCTTCAGGTACCGCGCAATCGTGTGGTTCTCCGGCCCCAAACCGTAACCCTTCATTCCCGGGCTAAGCGCCCACTCCAGCCCGAACCGCTGCTGATACCGTCCCGTCATCAACCCGCACCGCGTCGGCGTACAGACCGGCCCGTTCGAATAACAATCGGTCAGCCTCACTCCCTCCCGCGCCAGCCTGTCGATATGGGGCGTCGAAATGTCCTTGGCGCCGTAACAGCCGACATCCGCATAGCCCATATCGTCAATCAAAATCAGCAGCACATTGGGCTTGGAAGACGCCTGCGCGAAGGCTGACAGCGCGCCCGTCCGCAGAAATTGCCGTCGAGTCCACATAGATCCCGCATTCTATCGCACCCATGGGATAATGACTCACGCCATGGAAATGAGAGCGCAAGAGCGCTGGTTGCGGCTGACGGGGCTTCTCCTGCTGCTGATGCTCGGCAGTTATCACGCGGCGGTCTCCTGGCAGTTTCTCGGGCAGATGAGAGGGTCTGAAAACCTCATCCGCGATGGCTTCACCATCGGCACGCCTTGGCCGTCCATCCGCGGCGTCTCCGCTCGCGCGGCGGAGTCCGGATTGCGCGATGGTGACCGCCTGCTGGAAACACAAGGACAGCCATACACCGGTGAGATCGCCCGCCAAACGCTGATGGACAAGTTCTTCCCGGGCGACCGCATCCGCCTGACTGTCGCTGGATCCGATCGCGCCCGCCGCGAAATTTCCTGGCAATTGGAAGCCGCCAGCGGCGGCGGTTCTCTATCCTGGAACCGGATTCTATTCCTGGCTCTGATGTCCATCGGGATGCCCGTGCTTTGTTTGATCGTCGGGTTTTGGGTTGTCATGGCGAGGCCCGCGGACAAGCAGGCGTGGCTGTTATTGGGGATGGTGGCCAGTTTCCCTCACGTACTCGTCCACCCTTCTCTCTTCACTAGTCCAATTGCCCCAGCCGCGCTACTAAACGAGATCCACTCCCTCATGCGCGGACTCTGGGCGCCTTTCATGTTCTGGTTTGCCTGGGAGTTTCCGCGGCGTGCCCCCTGGCAGGATCGCTTTTCCTGGCTCATGAAGGGCTTTCTGATAATCCTGTTCGCCGGCTCCGTGCTTCGAACCGCCGAATCAACGGCAAAGAACTGGGGCGACGCGTCGGAATGGGCCGCGTTCATCAACGCTGTCGGTCCATCTGCCGGAGTCGCTCAACTCATTTCGATGCTCGCCATCGGCTGCTTCTTTGCGCTCCTCTCCTACAAGCGGTTCGCCCTGCGGGATCAGGAATCCCAGCGCCGTTTGCAGACCATCATCTATGGCGCTTCCTTCGCGCTGACGCCGATGCTGCTGCTGATCGTCTCCGCGTTGCTCTTCGATATGAGCCTGGATTCGAAATCCAATTGGCTCATCGTCCCGGCTCTCCTCGCGATGTGCCTGTTCCCGGTAACCCTCGCCTACGTCATCATCGTCCACCGCGCCTTTGGGCTGAGTATGGCCATCCGCCAGGGCCTGCAATATGCCCTCGCCAGCCGCGGCATCCGTGTGCTTCAGGCCGCCTTGATTCTCGCCACCATTCTTTCCGCCGTCATCCTCGCGACACAGCCGGGAATGAACCGCCCGAAAATCCTGCAAGTAGTGGCCTTGGGAACCATTGCCGTCCTGTTTCTCCAGCGCGGCGCCGAAAGTCTCTCCCGGTGGGTTGACCGCCGCTTCTTTCGCGAGGCCTATAACGCCGAACTCGTCCTGGCCAGCCTCAGCGACGACGTGCGGACGATGGTGGAAACCCGGCCCCTCCTCGAAGCTGTGGCCACGCGCATCGGCCAGGCGCTGCATGTCGACCGGATTGCCCTTCTACTCCGCGAAGGAACCCAGTTCCAGCCGGCCTACGCCATCGGAATGGCCGAAGGCGGCGGCGCGCCGCTCCCGGAGACTGCTCGCACCGCCGAAGTCCTCCGCAGGGATCGCGGCCCCCTGCGCGTCTACCTGGACGACAAGTCCTCCTGGGTCTATCGGGAAGGACTCAGTGCCGAGGAGACCTCCTGGCTCGGGGCCACCGGCGCGGAGCTACTGTTGCCTCTCGCCGTCAAGGACAAGCTCCTCGGCTTCGTCAGCCTCGGCCGCAAGCGGAGTGAAGAACCCTACTCGGGCAACGATTTGCGCCTCCTCCAAAGCGTCGCTCTGCAGACCGGACTGGCCCTGGAAAACAGCCAACTCGCCGCGGCCATCACGGAGGCCGTAGCGCAGCGGGAACGCCTCAACCGCGAGGTGGAAATCGCCCACGAAGTGCAGGAGATGCTCTTTCCGCAGAACCTGCCCGCTATCGCTGGTCTGGATTACTTCGGCTACTGCCGGCCGGCGCGCGGCGTCGGCGGAGATAGCTATGACTTCATGGTTCTGGAATCGGGCATCGTGGCCATTTCCATCGGCGATGTGTCCGGCAAGGGCATCCCCGCCGCGCTGCTGATGGCCAGCCTCCAATCGGCACTGCGGGGCCAGGCCATGTCCATGCCGCCGGATCTCGGCGCGATGATTGGCAATTTGAACCGCCTGATTTTCGACTCCTCCCCGTCGAACCGCTACGCCACTCTCTTCTACAGCCAGTACGATCCAGCCACACGAATCTTGACCTACGTCAATGGCGGCCACTGCCCGCCCATGGTGCGGCGCGGGGATCGGATCCATCGCCTGGAAGACGGCGGACCCGTGGTCGGCCTGTTTCGCGCCGCGCGCTTCGCGCACGGTACGTTCCAGATTGAGCCCGGCGATGTCCTCATCGGCTTTACCGATGGCATCAGCGAGGCCATGAACGCGGCGGACGAAGAATGGGGCGAAGACGCCCTCGGAGCATTCCTGCTCATGCACCGCGGCGACACCGCCCGGGAACTGATACCGAAAATTGAGTCCGCCGCGGATGCCTTCGCCGCCGGCTTCCCCCAACATGACGACATGACGATTGTCGTGGTGCGATTTCTATGACGATTCCCGACGGCTACCACGCACTGCCGCCCGGAAAAGTCGCATCCGTCGTGACCTACGTGCAAATGACGGCCCGCCCGTCGTGGATCGACGCCCCGTTCCCCGGCCAACTGGCGCCGATGCCACTCGACGACTTGGATGCCTACCGCGCGGTCTTTCGCCTTGTCGGCGAGAACTGGTTGTGGTTCAGCCGGCTCCGCGCCACTGACGAACAGTTGCGGGAGCGTATCGCCAAGCCAGGCTACCAGGTCCTGCTGTACGAAGGTGGGCGGGGATTGGTGGAACTCGACCTGCCGAATGCGGACGGCATGGAGATATCGCTGTTTGGATTGGTGCCGGGCGACACCGGTCGCGGACTTGGCCGCGCGATGATGGCCCACACCTTGCGGCGGGCTTGGAGCGGAGACGTCAGCCGCGTCTGGCTGCACACCTGCACACTTGACGATCCGCGAGCTCTGGGTTTTTACCGGAAAATGGGTTTTCGCCCCTACGCCAGGGGCATTGAAATCGCCAACGATCCGCGGTTGCTCGGGCTGCTGCCGAAGACCGCGGCGCCTCAAGTGCCGCTTATTTCGCCAGTCGACTAGGCACAAGCGGCCGCATCGACTCCCGGCCGCGAAAATCGTCATCGCCACCCGGCGCCGCGCCCAGCCAACATGGCCGTTGTCCTAACGCCGCAAGCGCCGATCACTTCGCCAGCGGCGTAGGCACTGACGGCTAGGTCGACTCCAGTTCGCGAAAGTCGTCGTCGCCGCCCGGCGCCGCGCCCAGCCAACATGGCCGTTGTCCTAACGCCGCAATCGCCGATCACTTCGCCAGCGGC
>Ga0105048_10000914_pt1 | contig 47122 bp, 42 predicted proteins | sample MAT05_FD_78382 | JGI IMG/M metagenome (GOLD analysis project Ga0105048, IMG submission 78382) | Freshwater microbial communities from Lake Fryxell liftoff mats and glacier meltwater in Antarctica - MAT-05 | ecosystem: Environmental > Aquatic > Freshwater > Ice > Liftoff microbial mat | place...
CTGCGCCAATTCTCCTCAACCGTGCGCGCCCAATTCCTCGACCTGTGGCCCGCGATGGCGTTCGAGGACGGTGAGCTCAACGCCGAGTTCTCCGATGATCGCCTGCATCTGAACGCCGCGGGCTACGAGGCATGGCTCGGCGAGTTGCGGCCTGCCCTCGTGCGTCTGCGGGAAATGCCGCCGATGACCACTCCGATTCAGATTATCAAGCCCGACCAGTACACCCGCCCGGCCCGCTGACCCCGTCGGCGACGGCTAGCGTTGACGCGTGACCACCTATCCCACCCCCGCCTTCCGTCGCACTGCCCTCGTACCGGGGGTGCTCGCCGCGATCGTGCTCACGGCGGGGGCCGCGCTTGTCGGCACAGAGGGATTCACCTGGGTCCGCTACGTGACGAGCATCTTGGCGCTCGTCATCAGTGTGTTCGCCTGGCAGTCTCGCCAGTGGTGGTGGCTCATCGCTCTGTTGCCCATCGCGGTCGCCTGGAACCCCGTGATCGTGCTTCAGTTCGATGGCGTGGTGTGGCAGGCGGTGCAGTTCGTGGCGGCCCTCGTCTTCATCACGGTGGGCCTGATGATCAAGGTGCCCAACCCTGAGGACCGCAACCAGCGCTGACAGGTTTGGCAGGCGGGGAGAACTCAGCGCGGGCGGGGTGATAATGGAAGAAGCTAAGGGCCCGAACCAGAGAAACGGCAGCGGGCCAGGCTCAGACGATTGGGCCCCCAATGACCGACAACCTCGCGCCCGTAGTGGTGTCATCCCTCGCTTCCCCTGGCGTTATCCGGCGTGCCGACGTCGTCGTCCGCAAGGGGATGTTCACACTCGTCAACGGCCATCTCACGCCGCGCGAATCAATGATCGAGGACCTCTTGTTCCTCGGTTCGGTGCTGGACTCCGCTGACATCCCGTTCTTCCTGATCCGTGATGGGGGCGACCGCCCCATCATTGCGGTCAACTTCTCGCTGCGGAAGAAACTGCGCACGGCCCTCGCCGAGGCATGCGCGAACGAGCCGTTCTACTCGAAGCCGGTCGGCGAGCGGGGCCGACCGCCCGTTCTCGTGGCCGAGGGCCGACTTGCGAATGACACGAGGGTGCGCGCCTTCACGCTCTACCGCCCGCGCATCGAGCCGCAGGGACGGTTGCGCTACGGCTCCGCGACCGGTGTCAGGGTGGAACTGTGGGAGTGGGCTGGCGATACGATCATTGCCCCCGCAGAGAACGCCCTCATGCGGAACACTCTTCTCGCCAGCGACGCGGTCGAGGGCACGGTCGACCTCTTCGGGGAGACCTGGCCAACTCTCGACGGCATGTTCGCCGAGCACGCGAGCGACATCGGCTTCGACATCGACATCGTCTTCTCCTGGGTCGACGGGGCGTCGATCGACTGGCAGCGCGCGCGGGCGAAGCGCATGGAGAGCTACGTCGTCGGCGAGGGAGACAGTGCCGAGGCGCGCTACCGCCAGATCGACGAGCTCAAGTACGCGTTGCGCTCAGTGCACCTTTTCGCGCCGTGGATCAGGCGCATCTTCATCGTGACCGACTCGCCGGTGCCGGCATGGCTCGACGAGCACGCGGGCGTCACCATCGTGCGCAGCGAGGACTTCTTCGTCGACACCTCGGTGTTGCCGACACACAACTCGCACGCGATCGAGGCGCAGCTCCAGCACATCCCCGGGCTCTCGGAGCACTTCCTCTACTCGAACGACGACATGTTCTTCGGCCGTCCGATCTCGCCTGACATGTTCTTCTCTCCCGGCGGGGTCACCAAGTTCATTGAGGCGAACACGCGCATCGGACTCGGCGAAACCCACACCGGCCGCAGCGGATTCGAGAACGGCGCGCGGGTCAACCGCCGCCTGCTCGACGAGCGGTTCGGCAAGATCACCACGCGTCACCTCGAACATGCCGCGACCCCACTCCGCAAGTCGGTGCTACTCGAGCTCGAGCGCGAGTTCGCCGAGGACTTCACCCGCACGAGCGCGAGCCCGTTCCGCTCGGCGACTGACATCTCGGTGACAAATTCGCTCTATCACTACTATGCGCTCATGACCGGTCAGGCCGTCACCCAGACGCAGGCGAGCGTCAAGTACGTCGACACGACCATGCGCGAGGGGCTCCGTGACCTGAAGAGACTCCTCAAGCGGCGCTCATCCGATTTCTTCTGCCTCAACGATGGCAGCTTCCCTGAAATCGACGGCGCGGAACGCGCGACGGCGGTGCTTTCGTTCCTCGATCGCTACTTCCCGATTCCGGCACCATGGGAACGGGCACCAGCCGGTGAACACTCCGCTGTTCTCGGTCGGTCGGACAGCGAAGCGGGCTGACCCCCCGCCCTCAGAGAGCAGCGACAGCGGCGACCGCGGCAAGCGGGAGCACGAACGGCGGTTCCGCTGTGACGTGGGGGTTCACCGCATCCGGGATGACGACCCCGTGCTGGGCGAGGATCTTCACGGTCTCCTCCGCTGTGACCCAGTTCGACACCGTCGGGTAGTTGCCCACCGGAACCACCGAGTGAAGCACGGTGTCATCGTAGACATGCACAAGATTGAACGACTGTGCGCCATCGCGACCGCGTGTGCCGCCGACCGGCACGTTGAGGTCCTGGGTGTAGCACGTGGCCGACGCGACCGAAACGGGAACCCCCGCGAACGTCGCTGTTGTCGAGTAGTGCAGGTGTCCGGCGATGATGCTGCGCACATCCGAGCCCCTGATCACTTCGGCGAGCCCGTCCTGCTCGCGGAGCTCCACGAGCACGGCGAGGTCGAGAACGCTCGGCACCGGCGGGTGGTGCATCGCCAGAATGGTCCCATGCGGTGCCGGTACCGACAGCTCCTCGGCGAGCCAGTCGAGCTGCTCGTCGGAGACGATTCCGTGGTGGTGTCCCGGAACCGTGGAGTCGAGAGCGATGATGCGTAGACCGTTGATGTCGTGCACCCGGTCAACGGGGTTGGAGGTGGGCAGTTGGCCGAGGAGCTCGCGGCGGAACGTGGACCGGTCGTCGTGGTTGCCCATCACCCAGACGACTTCGGAGCCGAGCCGCTCCGCGACGGGCTCGATCATCTCCCGAAGCTTGGCGTAGGCGCCTGCCTCGCCCTTGTCTGCGAGGTCTCCGGTGAAGACGATCGCCTCCGGGCGGGAGCCGGATTCCTCAAGTTCCTCGACGAGCTGCCGCAGCAGCGCCTCGCTGTCGACTGCTCCGTACAGATGATCACCAGCCACGAAGTGGGTGTCGCTCACGTGCAGAATGAAATGGTCTGGCCTCGCGTACTGGGCCCTGTAACCGGACATGACACCCATCAGAGCACCTAAACCTTGCCGCGGGGTGAACAAACGCCGGAGAGTCTGGCCCCAAAGGAGGGTACAATCAGTTCTCTGTTGCGCGAGTTGTGGAGCGTCGATGTGGAAATTCGGACCGCGATCCGCGTAGTCTGTTAGCAGCGCACGACGAATCCGCTTTCCGTCCCGACCTTGTCCGCAAGTTGCTCGAGGCTGGATTCCGCGCCCACCGGGAAGTGTCCGTCCTCCACCGGAGGTCGTCCGGGTCGGCACCCCAGCGGTGCACGGCCCTCCGGCAGGTAGCGTCAGCGCCGCATTGTTCAGCGCGCTCAGCTCAGGAGGAACATGGCTCGGTCAGGCCAGTCGAGGACGTCCCAGCGGGGACAGTCGCCGAAAAGGACAGCATCCGGTCGCCCGTCGCAGCAGCGACGAGCGCGCCACGGCGACGAGGTCGGTCTCATCCCGGTGCTCGCGCGCGCCGTGCGGGAGATCGAGGCCGCCGCGGAGCGAGGCAAGGTGGGGCCATCGAACCGCACCAAGTTCCAGGTCGTCGCGCTGCTCGTCCGGGAAGAGCGCTCGCGTGCCAAGAAAGACACCGAGGTGACCGACTCGGAGCGGGCCGAGGTGCTCAAGCGACTCGACGGTGTCGCAACGATTCTCGCCAAGACAGCCGCGCGGGACACGTCGCTCATCCAGCTCCTCGCCGAGGAGGCGGTGGTGTCGGACGCCGCGAAGGCGCTGCGCCGCGACATGCTCATGGCCTCCGGCGTGCAGATGAGCCCGGACGACCTCGTGATCACGAAGGAGCCGGTCGCGGTAGCGCCGGCCACCGAGCGCCAGGTGGTTCCGAAGTCCGTCGTCGCGAGGCAACTGTCCAACCCGTTCCTCGCCCCCGAATTCAGCCAGAGCGCGAAGGCCAAGCCGACCACCAGGCGGCTTGCCAACTGGGAGCTGCTCGAACCGCTGTTCCGCGCCTTCGAATACGGCGCAGGTGGTCAGGCCGCGAGCATGGACCTGCCTGCCCCAATGGCAGCCGACCGCCGGGTGCCGGGCGGGCGTGAGCTCTTCACCCACCAGGCCGCCTTCGTGGCGAGCGTGCGCGAGGGCCACCGCAGCTATCTGCTCGCCGACGAGCCCGGACTTGGGAAGACCGCCCAAGCGCTTCTCGCCGCCGCCGCCTCGAACTCCTACCCTCTGCTTGTCGTCGCACCGAACGTCGTAAAGATGAACTGGGCGCGGGAGGTCGAACTGTGGACGCCGAACAAGACGGCGACCGTCATCCACGGCTCGGGCGAGAGCCTCGACGCCTTCGCCGACATCGTGATCGTCAACTACGACGTCCTCGACCGGCATGTCGGCTGGCTGCGCACCCTCGGCTTCAAGGGCATGGTGGTCGACGAGGCGCACTTCATCAAGAACCGCGAGTCGCAGCGGTCCAAGCACGTCCTGTCACTTGCCGACAGCATCCGTGCGCGCTCGCCGCGCGCACTCATGATCGCGCTCACGGGCACCCCGCTGATCAACACGATCGAGGACTTTCGCGCGATTTGGCAGTTCCTCGGCTGGATCGACGGCGAGAAGCCCACGGCGACGCTGCTCGACCGTCTCGAGGAGACGGGGCTCACGCCCGCCGACTTCGGCTTCTTCGCCGAGGCGCGCCAGACCGTCATCGACATGGGAATTGTGCGGCGCAAGAAGCTCGATGTCGCCGCCGACCTCCCCTCCAAGCGCATCGCCGACCTGCCCGTCGAACTCGACGACGAGGTGGGGCGCTCCATCCGCCAGGCGGAGGCGGCGCTGTCAAAGCGACTTCTCGACCGCTACAACCGCGGCCTCGCGCTCTCGAAGAACCCCGACGAAATCGACAGGGACGCGCTCGTGCGGCTCGTCGCCCAGGCCGAGCTCGAGGAGTCCAAGGCTGCGAAGACGGGCGAGAACGTCTTCACGATGGTGCGCAAGATCGGAACGGCCAAGGCCGTGCTCGCAGCCGATTACACGGCGCAGCTCGCCCGGTCGGTGGGCAAGGTGGTCTTCTTCGCGAAGCACATCGACGTCATGGACATCGCGGAGCAGACCCTCGCCAAGCGCGGCCTCAAGACCGTGTCGATCCGCGGCGATCAGACTGCCGCCTTCCGTCAGGCCCAGGTCGACGCGTTCAATAACGATCCGGATGTCTCCGTTATCGTCGCGTCGCTCACCGCGGCCGGCGTGGGCCTCAACCTGCAGGCCGCGTCGAACGTCGTCCTCGCGGAGCTCAGCTGGACGAGCGCCGAGCAGACGCAGGCGATCGACCGCGTTCACCGCATCGGCCAGGAGGAGCCGGTCACGGCCTGGCGCATCATCGCGGCGCAGACGATCGACGCGAAGATCGCCGAGCTCATCGGCAGCAAGGCCGGCCTCGCCGCCCGTGCCCTCGACGGCGACGATTCGGCCGTAGTCGGGGAGTCGAGCCTGCAGCTTGACGCGCTCATGCACCTGCTGCGCGAGGCGCTAGAGGTTTCGGGCCAGTCGCACTAATGCGGGGTGTCCGCCACGCCTCGCGCGTGCGCTCACGTGGGGGTGCTGCGAGCTGCCTTGTTGTGTCGGGTTCGGGCTGCTCGAGGGGACATGTGTGGGCGGTTCGCGTGTTGCCCCGGCTCCCACACCGCTCGCTCGAAGCGCGTGGTCAGGAGGCGGCGCGCTCCACCAACCGGTCGATCGCGGCGAGGGGTATCGACAGCCAGGCAGGACGGTTGCGCGCCTCGTAGACGGCCTCGTAGAGGGCCTTGTCGATCTCGAACGCATCGAGCAGCGAGCGGTTCGCCCGCAGGTCCGTGCCGGAACGGGAGATATAGCCGTCGAGGAATGCACGCCTCGCGGCCAGTGCCCAGTCGGTCACGGAACGTCCGCGGGATTGGGTGACGGAGCCGGCGACATAGTCAAACGAGCGCAGCATCCCGGCGACGTCGCGCAGGGGGAAGTCCTCCCGCGCACGCTCAAGCATGGGGCGCATCGGCTCGCCCTCGAAATCGAGGATAATCCAGCCGCGTGCGGGCACCCAGAGCACCTGACCGAGGTGAAAGTCCCCGTGGATTCGCTGCATGGCTGGCCAGGCGGATGTCGCCGCCCGCGTGTAGACGGACTGGAGCGCCGCTCGATGCTGCTCGATCGCAGGCACCTCCGTGACCGCTTCATCGAACCGGGCACGCATGCTCGCGATCGTCGCGGCGATGTCGCTCGGGGCGGCCGCGCGCGTCGGAAGGGCGGTGGCGAGAGTCGTGTGCACGTCGGCGGTGGCCTCACCCAGGGTGCGGGCACGCTCGGTGAAGTCCTCGCCCGCCTCCGCCGCCTCGAGCGCGACACGCCAGGCATCCTCGACCCCGGGGAAGAACTCCTGCGCGAAGGCGAGGTGGCCGTAGGCGAACCCGGTCGTCTCTCCCGTGTCATGCCACTTGCCATTGATGTGCCCGATGGACTGCGGAACGACAGTTGAGCCGGCGCCAGCGAGAGCACTGAGGAGAGTCACATCGGGGTTCTCGCCATGGTGCAGCGACCTGAACACCTTGCAAATGATCGGCTCGGCCGGGGCACCGTCGAGCCCGACCATATCGAAGATGATGGAGGTGTTCGACTGCTCGCCACTGAGCACCCGGGCCCCACGGATGTCGACCGCGGGCGTCGTAGGCGCGCAGTGTCCGCGCGCGGCGATGCCGGGCGCACCGTCGTCGGGGAGTACGGCGCCTTCGTCGAGGATGAGACGCAGTATCGCTCCCGCGCACGCCTCGTCGCGCGGGCCGTCATAAACGAACCGGGTGACACCGTTCTCCTCGTAGCTGCCGATGAGGGCATGCTCGAGCCCGGTGACCGGCGTTGACCTTTCGGTCAGCGGCACCTGGTAGAGCAGGGGACGCTCGGCAGTGTCGAGAAACAGGTGCACGGTGATGTGCGCCTGCCCGTCCGGGTCGGGCAGATCGAAACCACCGAGCCTCTCCCAGACCGGGGATCGGCCCTTGCCCGCGTACCAGCGCTGATCGGTGATCCAAGCTGACAGGAATTCGGGCAGGGCGGTCATGGTGCCTCCAGCTGGGTAGTGCGGATCGTGTGGTGTCACGCCGCGAGGCGTGCCGTGACCTCCGCGAGCGAGGGGTTGGTCGCCGACGTCCCATCCGGGAACAGCACGGTCGGCACCGTCTGGTTTCCGCCGTTGATCGTCGCGACGAGTTCGGCCGTTCCGGGAACGGCTTCGATGTCGATGTCGCGGTAGGAAATGCCCGCCTTGGTGAGCTGCGACTTCAGTCGCGTGCAGTAGCCGCACCATGGGGTGGAGAACATCGTGATGCCGCCGGCGTCAGGGGTGTAATTCGCAGTCATTTCTCGAGCCTACGCGCCGCGCCTGAGACATCGAGAACCCACGCGTACTCGAAGGCACGCTCACGCCACGCCTCGTACCGTCCGCTCACGCCGCCGTGGCCCGCGCTGAGCTCGGTCTTCAGCAGCGCCGGCGCCCCGACCTCGCGCAACCGGGCGACCCACTTCGCCGGTTCAACGTAGAGCACCCGGGTGTCGTTGAGGCTGGTCACGGCGAGGATCGCGGGGTAGGTCACGTCGGCGCGCACATTCTCGTAGGGCGAGTAGGACCGCATGTACTCGTAGACCGCGCGCTCGCGCAGCGGGTTTCCCCACTCATCCCACTCGATCACCGTCAGCGGCAGTTCGGGGTCGAGGATGCTCGTCAGCGCGTCGACGAAGGGAACGCCGGCGAGGATCCCGCAGAACAGGTGCGGGGCCATGTTCGCAACAGCGCCGACGAGCAGCCCGCCAGCGCTGCGCCCCTCCGCCACGAGTTGGTCCGGGGTCGTCCGCCCCGCGGCCGTGAGATGCTCGGCGACGGCGATGAAGTCGGTGAACGTATTGCGCTTGGTGAGGGTCTTGCCATCCTCGTACCAGCGGCGGCCGAGCTCCCCGCCGCCGCGCACGTGCGCGATCGCGAAAAGCATCCCTCGGTCGAGCAGCGACAGGCGAGCGATCGAGAAACTCGGATCCATGCTCGCCTCGTACGAGCCGTAGCCGTACAGCAGCGTCGGCGCCGGGCGGGCGGCGTCGACGAGTCCTTTCTTCCAGACGAGCGAGATCGGCACCCTCGTACCGTCGGATGCCGTCGCCCAGTCCCTCGCCTGCTCGTAGTCCTCGGGGAGATAGCCGCCGAGCACACTCTGGCGTTTGAGTAGCCGGTATTCGTTCGCGTCGACGTCGTAGTCGAAGACGGATGTCGGGGTGAGGAACGAAGTGAACGTGAGGCGCAGGGTCGGGGCGTTCCACTCCGGGTTGGCGCCGACGCCCACATCGAAGAGTGTCTCGTCGAATTCGAGCTCGCGCAGGCCGCCGTACCCAACGAACGCCGCCACGGCGACCCTGGCGCTGAGCGGGATGATCCCCACCCGGGTGAGGGCGTCGCGACGGTAAGACACCACGAGGTGCGAACGGAATGCATCCACTCCCTCAAGGCGGGCCTGCGGCGAATGGGGGATGACGACCAGACGGTCGCCCAGAGGGTCGGCGGCAGCGACGTCGACAAGTTCGAAGTTCTCTGCGCCGTCATTGTGGGTGATCAGCAGCCGGTCCTCGCCGGCGACGACGGCGTGCTCGATGTCATACTCGACACCCTCCACTCGCGGCCAGACGACGTGGAACTCTCCCGTCGGGTCGGCGGCGTCGACGAGCCGCACCTCGCTCGTGATCTTCGACCCGATGTGGATCATCAGGTACTTGCGGCTGCGGGTGCGGTCGACGCCGACCCAGTAGCGATCGTCCGGCTCCGTGAATACGGTGACGTCGTCGGCCGCGGCGGTGCCGACCCGGTGCCGCCACACGGTGTCGGGGCGCCACGCGTCGTCGACGGTGCAGTAGAAGATGTAGGCGCCGTCGAGCGAGAACAGCGCTCCTGCGGCCGTGCCCGGAATCTGATCGATCGAGCTGACCTCGCCCGACGCGATATCCCTGATCCTCAGGGTGTAGCGTTCGTCGCCGGCCACGTCAACGGCCCAGGCGAGCAGGGTGCCATCGGTGGAGACGTCGAAGCTGCCGAGCGAAAAGAAGTCGTGCCCCTCCGCCTCGGCGTTCGCGTCGAGGAGCACCTCCTCGCCGACGAGAGGGAAGCTGGCATCCGTCGCCGGTGCACTCCAGTCATCCTCGCCGGTGATCGGCGCGCGACAGTAGACCCCGTACGACTTCCCCTCTACAGTGCGGGTGTAGTACCAGTGGCCGCCGCGGCGCGTCGGCACCGAGAGATCGCTCTCCTGGGTCCTCGCCTTGATCTCGCCGTAGATCTCGTCTGTCAGCGACCCGAGGTGGGCGGTATTCGCACCCGTCCACTCATTCTCCGCGGTGAGGTGAGCAATGACGGCCGGGTCGTCCTTGCCGCGCAGCCACTCGTAGTCGTCGGTGAAGTCGTGACCGTGGTGGGTGCGGACGATGGGCAGCCGGCGGGCGGACGGCGGGTTCGAATTGATCACCCTTCACCGTACCGAGCTTTGGTCGCCCGGATCACTCGGCGAGGAGCAATTTCCAGCGGATGAACGCATCCGGGTCGATCGGCAGCCGCGACCAGACCGAGTGCTGGCGCAGCCCGACGGCGGCGTCGAGCACACGGAGGATGCGGCGGTCGGCGGATGTGAGGTCCTGCCGGGCGCCGATCGGATTACGCACGAGAGAAGCAAGGAACGCGGCGTTCCTCGCGTGCACGAACGGCTCGGTCGTGCTGGATCCGAACTGCGCGGCCTCGTAAACGATGGACGCGAGCAGACTCGGCAGCGGAACGGACGGTGCGCGCATTCCCTTGCTTGCGCCGCGGGGTTCGGAGCGTTCGAGGGCTTGGTCACCGCCGCTCAGGGAGGTGACTCCCGTGACATCGACGATCCACTGCTGCGGAAGGCTGCTGGGTGATCCCCGTTCTGCCGGTCGGCTGAAGCGAAATTCCGTCGCGATCGACGTCTCCGCGAGTCCGAATCCGAGTTCGCGGAGGCAGCGGATGACCGTTGGCATGGCGCTCGCCGTCGTCACCAGGCGACCGAGCGGCCGCGCGGTGTGGCTGACGAGCTCGCAGTCCCGGTCGTCGGCGAGGGCGTGAGCCATCACGGCGTGCCCTCCCACGAGAACCCAGGAACCCTCGTCGAGCAGCGCGCTCAGGTCAAGAATCGTGTCCCAGAGTTCGTCACGCCAGACGGCCGATTCCGGAACGGCAAAAGCAATACTCACTGCACGACCCCCATCGATGCTGTGAAGCGCAACTGGCGCCCCCGGGGTCCATCTAATCGCAGCGTCGGGGGTTGGCGCTCCCCCCGTTCGGGAAGGACGGTGGCGATCCCCACTGCGGCGGCGATCAGCCCTAGCATATTGAGCACGACGCCTCGAGCACCGGTGGAGCCTCCCCGGTCGGGCGCGGGATCGGTGGCACGGCATGTCAATGACGACGCACGAGGAAATCGAGCGCAAGTACGAGGTCGACGAGGATGCGCAGGTTCCCGACCTCTCCGACATCGCGTCGGTGGAACCGTTGGGGGAGCTGCTCCTCACGGCCGACTACTTCGACACTGAATCCGGCGACCTCGCCGCGCACCTCGTCGTGTTGCGGCGCCGCGTCGGCGGGGTCGACGAGGGATGGCACATCAAGTTCCCGGCTGCCGTGGGGCGCACAGAGCTGCACTGGCCGCTGTCGATCGGCGGAGCGGAGGACGCGCACCACGAGTCGCCCGCCGAGGTGCCCGCCGCGGTGATCGCACCCGTCCTCGCGCTCGTGCGCGTGCGACCGCTTCGGGTCATCGCGCGCCTGCGTACCCGCCGCACGGCGCTGCACCTCGTCGACGCTTCCGGACAACGGCTGCTTGAGCTCGCTGACGACCGGGTGGAGGCGAGCGACAGCGACACAGGCACGGTCACGACCTGGCACGAGTGGGAGACCGAGCTGCTCGAGGGCGCGCCCGAGTCGGCGCAGGCGCGCTCCGCGCTGCTCGACGCGGTGGAGGCGCGGCTGCTGACCGCCGGTGCACGGCCGGCGGCGAGCGCCTCCAAGCTCGCGACCGCGCTCGGGAGAACCAGCCTTGCGCCGGCGCAGCAGGCGGCGTCGCTTGACCGGGCGAGCCCGGCATCCGAAATCCTCCTCGCGGCGATCGGCGCCCTCGTCGAGGACATCGCCAGGATCGACCCGCTCGTGCGCCTCGACCGGCGCGACTCGGTGCACCAGCTGCGCACGAGGGTCAGGCGGCTTCGGAGCCTGTTCGCGTCGTATCCGAGGGTTTTCGACCGCGCCGTGACCGACCCGATCCGCGACGAGCTGCAGCATCTCGGGGTCGTCCTCGGCGAGGCGCGGGATGCCGAGGTGATGCGGGACCGCGCGCGCTCACTGATTGCCGACCACGACGCACTCGTGCCCGGGCTCGGCACGCGACTCGTCGACGGCTGGGCGCGCGCGTACTCCGATGGACACGAGCAGGTTCTCGCCGAGCTGTCGGCGCCGCGGTACTTGGCCCTGCTCGACTCGCTCGACGAGTTCCGGGCCCGGCCGCCGCTCGCAGACGACGCCTTCGTACCGGCCAGCACGGCGATTCCGCCCGCGTTGGCCCGGGACCTGAAACGGGTGCTGCGCAGCGCTAGGGCGGCGGATGCTGCCACGACGGATTCCGAGCGGATCGAGCTTCTGCACGCCACACGCAAGGCCGCGAAGCGACTGCGCTACGCCGCCGAGGCTGTCAGCGCGGGCGACGCGGGCGTATTCGGCCGCCGGGTGCGCACGGTCGCTGCGGCCGCCGAAGCCATCCATGACCTGCTGGGCGAACATCGCGACAGCTCCCTCATGCAGGAGCATCTGCGGGCGACCGCTGGCTCGGGTAAACACGCCTTCGACTATGGGGTGTTGCACGAGGTCGAGCGGCACGGGGCGGCGCTCTGCCTGGCCGACTATCCGGGGGCGTTGCGGGATCTCAAGCGGTTGCGCTAGCGGACGCGCTCGCGCGCGAGCAGATCTCGACGCTGCGAGCAGAGCCCGACGCGCGAGTGGGTTTCGGCGGCGCAGTGGTGCCCGCCGCAGCGGCCCTCAACACGGGGCAAATGCTGTGAGCGTGGTGCATCGGGGTGCGCTGGGGCGCATCGGGTGCGTCGGGTGCGTCGGGGTGCGTCGGGTGCGTCGGGGTGCAGGTTTCGGCCGGGGCGGGGGTCGGGGCATCCGCGGGTGTAACGCGCCGCCGCGGGCACAACGCGCCTGCGCGGGTGGCGGCGGCGCCCGCTCGGCATTCACTTGGGCGAGAGATCCGCTTGTGCGGGCGGCGCGCGTGAACGCGTGTGGCCCACCTCCCGCGTGAGCGCGTGTCACCCGCGAAGCTCGCGCGTGACCTCAGAAGCGGCCGCCGACGCGGGCAGCGCGCGCATCCGCGTGCAGTGCGCGTTCGCGCGGGCACAGCGCGTCCGCGGCTGGAGTGCGCGTTCGCGCGGGCACAGCGCGTCCGCGCGGGCACTAAATCAGCGTCAGAGCAGCCCCGTTTCGCGAATCGAGGGAGAGTCTTGCCGCCGATGCCTGGGCGCGCCGAGCGCATCCGTGGCAACAGGAGCCTCGAGCGGGAACAGTGACCCTGGGCGACGGGGGTTCGGCTCGCCTCACCTCCGACTCGCTCCGCCCCGCCTCGCCTCAGTGCAGGTCCCACCCGGGAATGACCTCGAATGTGGACTGCTGCCCGATTCCGCGCTCGAGAAAGGCGACGAGGTCGCCGAGCGCGCGCCGGGAGCCAGGAACGGCCCGAGGGTAGCGCGCCCACTCGTCGGCAATGTCGCGGTATTCCGTCTCCCTCACCGCGACGCCGGCACGCCGCATCGCCGCCTCGAGTTCGACGACCCCCGCGCGGTCTGCTGCCGACTGGGACGCCTGGAGCAGCGTCGTGGGAAGGCCAGCCGGCTCGAGACCAGGCATTCCCGGAGGGGCGACGAGCACGAGGCGCGACGCCGGCAGTATCCTGCTTGCCAGCACCCCCTCCTCGGCGCGATCGCCCTCGGCGACGACGGCGCTGAGTCTGGCATCCAGCCCCCGCTCACGAGCGATCCCGTTCGCGCGCTCGACCGCTGAGGTCGCGTCCTCCTCCGCCCCCGCGACGTAGACAAGGCCGGGCAGGCGAGCGGCGATTGACCCCGCGAGCCAGCGCATCCCCGACGGGTGCCCGCTGAGGCACAGCACAAGGCACCTGGCCGGTGACTCGTCGCTCTGCCAGAGGGTGCCCTGCCCCGAGCGAACCGCCGAGGCCCCCCGCACGCGAGGGGATGCCGCGGCGGCCGCGAGCCCGGGGGCGCGATGCTCGGCCCACCGGACGAAGCGGAGAAGCTGGCTGGCCATGGTCGGTCCTTGAGTCGATGGATGCGGGCGTGTGGCCGGTGCTACACGGCACCGTTCCCGGGCGGGACCTGCTCGCCCGGCAGGGGAGGCGCCGGGGGAGTGCCGTCGCCGAAGGGGCGCCCGCCGAGTGATTCCCGACCGTGCGGTCTCAGCCAGCCCGACAGGTCGGGACCCTTGGGCACGATTCCGGTCGGATTGATATCAGTGTGCACAAGGTAGTAGTGCTGCTTGATCTGAACGAAGTCGATCGTGTCGCCGAAGCCAGGGGTCTGGAACAGGTCCTTGGCGTAGGAGTACAGGGCCGGCATGTCGCTGAGCTTGTTGCGGTTGCAGCGGAAGTGCCCGTAGTACACCGCGTCGAACCGGACGAGCGTCGTGAACAGGCGCACGTCTGCCTCGGTAATGGTGTCGCCGACGAGGTAGCGCTGGCCGGCCAGCCGTGCCTCGAGGGCATCCAGCCGGTCGAACAGCCGATCGTAGGCCTTCTCGTAGGCGCCCTGAGAGCCGGCGAAACCGGCACGGTACACACCGTTGTTCACGTCGCGGAAGATGCCGTCGTTGATCCCGTCGATCTCCGCGCGCAGCTCGACCGGGTACAGATCCGGTGCCCCGTCCCGGTGCAGCGAGGTCCACTCGGTTTCGAAGTCGATGGTGATCTGCGGGTAGTTGTTGGTGACGACCTTTCCGCTCGCCACCTCGATGATCGCGGGGACGGTGATTCCGCGGGGGTAGTCCGGGAACCGCGCGAAGTAGGCCTGCTGAAGCCGTTCGATCCCGAGCACAGGGTCGACGCCGCCGGGATCGAGGTCGAAGGCCCAGCTTCGCTCGTCGTGCGTCGGGCCGGGCATCCCGAGGCTGATGGCTCCCTCGAGGCCGAGCACGCGCCGAACGATCGCCGTGCGATTCGCCCATGGGCAGGCCCGGGCGGCGACGAGCCGGTACCGGCCGGCCTCCGCAGGCCAGCCGTCCCGCCCGTCGGCGGTGATTCGGTCCTCGATGTAGGTCGTGTCGCGTGTGAACTCCGCGCCGGGGATGACGTAGGAGCCCTGAGCGGGCTGGATGTCGTCGGTCATTCCGCCAGCCTAAGCAGTCCTGTCTGCAAACTCTGTACCGCGTCCGGCGAGGTACAGGTTGAACTGTGCCGTGAGCTCGGCACCGGCTGCACGGGGGACCCTGTCGACGGCGGTCACCGGCGCGGCGTGGCGCACGCTCGATACGAGCCAGACGGCCTCCGCGGAGTGCAGGTGTTCGATGGTCGTCGGTTCGAAGGCGGTCGGGATGCCCTGGTGGGCGGCGAAGGCGAAGAGGCTGTCCTGAGTGGTGCCGTCGAGGATCGGGAGACCTGGGCCCGGCGTGATGAGCCGCCCGTCACGCAACAGCAGCACCGTTGAGGTCGGGCCTTCGAGCACGATGCCGTCAGAGCTCACGAAGATTACGTCGTCGGCCCCGCGCCGTTGCGCCTCGCGCAACGCGGCGCTGTTCACCGCGTAGGAAAGGGTCTTCGCCCCCTGGAGGAGCCACGGCGATGTGCTCGCGACATCGTGGCGGTAGCCGCGATCCAGAGTCACGACGCGCAGCCCGTCTCGCCGGGCCGCAGTGAAGTCCGAACTGGCCGCGCCATGCACCCATCCCGTCGGCCGGCCGTCGCCCTCGATGCCGCGGGTGTAAATCGTCTTGATCGCTGCTTCGCGGTGGCCGGAGAGCGCGTCGGTCACGGCGGAAATCGCGGCGCGCCACGCGGCAAGGTCTGGCTCGGGCAGATCGAGCGCCGCCGCCGACCTCGCGAAGCGGCGCAGGTGTGCCTCGAGCGCCTGCGGGATACCCGACACCGTCCCGATCGTCTCGAAGATGCCGTCGCCGCGAGTGATCCCGAGGTCGCGCACGCCAACGTGGAATGCGTCAGGGTCGACGAATCGCAGCGGGGCTGCGCCGGCGAGGTTCCCTGGCGCATGCCGAGAGGGCTGGTTCAGGATCGCGAGGGCGGATGCTGGTGTGGTGCTCATTGGCCCAGCTTATGGAACCGGCATCAGCCCGTCGGCAACGTCGTCGAGATCGTTCCGGGAGGTGCCGACCTTTCCGCCGCCGGGGAGTGCATCCACGACCGCATCCACCTCGTCGGGCGCCGAGTCGTCGATCTCGGCTTTGGTCTCGGCCGCGTCAATCGGCTCGGGAGCGGGGCGGGCGGGCTCGTGCTCGCCCATGACCCGACGCTAGCCCTCGGGATTCCGGCCCGACAACCCCATTGCGGGCCCGCGCGGACGGTTGCGGCCTCGATATGTACCCCGAATTCGCTCCAGTCTGCCGCCGAGAGTCCCCCTTTGTGTGGACCCTCGGTCTGGGGGCGGCGCGTTCGGGCACACGCTGCCTAGAGTGGTCTCAGCAACTTAGCCGGGGGGCTAGGAATGACGGCGGCACGTGGTCGGCATCGGGTCGCGGGGGCGGTCGGATGCGAAAATCAACGACTACGGGTCGCCGTCATCGCTGCAAAGAAGAGTCGGGCTTCGGGAGCCTCGGCATCCTTCTCGCCACAGACGGGGGTCATGGGGCTAACGAAAACGGGGGCGGGAACCGCGGATCATGACGGTTCCCGCCCCACTTCTCGATCCATCACGGAGACGTCGCAGTCATGGATCGAAGCGCCGGGACCCTCACGACTCGGGTATCGGAACTAGGCGTCAGGCGCTTATGCAGTGACAGTACGCCGACAGTTGCGAATGCTGGTACCCCTTGACTTGATCGCGGGGAGCGCGATCCTGCGCGATCCGTCAACGCTGGTGTTGTTCGCGGGCGCGTATGCGGTTACGCCCGCTGAGGCGAATAGCACCGGCGGAAGCACTGAACTCAGGGTGCGCGTGGCGGGAGTAGAGCTAGCTCTTGTCGCTATTGCCTTCACTGTCGTTGTCTGTTCTCGGCTCGCTGCCGGTGACCTTGTCGGCAACGGCCCTCGCGGCCTCCGCGACCTTCTCGCTCACATCCTTCGCGGTGTCGGCGAGTTTCGACGCGGCATCCACCGCTCCCGCGACAGCCACCTTGGTGCCCTCGGAGACCGACTGGCCGGCGATCTTCGACGTGCCCGCGATCTTCTCCCCGGCGGCTTTGGCCCCGTCCGCGGCGGCCTTGGAACCTTCGGCGACCTTCTGTGCGGCGACCTTGGCGCCTTCGGCGACCTTGTCCGCGACGACGGGTGCATTCTCCTTGACGAAATCTTCGGCATCGTGCACGACCTTCTGCACGCGCGGGTCCTCCCACGCCTCGGTGCTCTTCGCCTTCAGGCGCTCGTAGGGCGCCCGGCCCGACCGGGCGCCGAGTACGTATCCGACGGCGAGTCCGACGATGAAAATCAGTTTGAGGCGCATTGCGGAATCCTTTGGTCGAAAACGATCTCGTGAGTGACGCTTGGATCTACGGTACTTCGTACGCGCCGAGCGTGCGACCGCGGCCCGGCCCGTCGCCCCTACGGACGCAGTGACTTTCGGAGCCGACGGCGCCAGCGGTGGAAGGGGTGCTCCCGAGCCCCGTGCACGGAAACGGTGTGCATCGCGCGCTTCGTCCGGACGAGCATCGATGCCGGTCCGGAGAACGGGCGAGAGGAGATTCCCACCTCGAGCCGACGGTCGACCAGCACAGTCGAGGACGGGTCGAGGTGGTAGCTCAGGTCGAAGTCGTCATGCACGTCGGGGTCGTCGCGGTGCACCCGGGCGGACACCTCGCGCCAGACGCCGGCCCTGATGGCGAAGTTCGACCCGAACAGCGGACGATGGGCGAGGGCGCCGTGCGCCAATACGAAATAGGCGCGCATATAGAAGACGTCGGCGAGCACGCGGCGCACGGGTCCCAGCTCGTAGAAACGGCCGGGGCCGGTGATGGCCACGGCCTCCGGATGCGCGTCGAGTTCGCTCGCGATGCGCTCGAGCCAGTCGGCGCCGGGTCGGGAGTCCGCGTCGCAGCGCGCGATGACATCGCCGCTGGCGTGGTCGAAGCCGGTCGCGGCGGCGGCCCAAATGCCCTTCTTGCGTTCCGGAATCACAATCGTTCCGTGCCGCCAGCCGACCAGAGCGCTGTCGTCGGAGCTGTCGTTGTCCACCACGATGATCTCGAATGCGGGGATCGTCTGGCCTCTGAGGGCCGACAGGCAGAGGTCAAGCTCTTGTGCGTCGTTCTTGACCGGCACAACGACACTGATTGTTGTCACGTGATTTCCCGCACGACATCGGCCGCGTTCTTGTCTGGTCTCCATCCGCGCCAGGCGGGATGACGCAGTCGTCCTGTCGACGTCCACTCGGCGAACTCTACCTCTCCGACGAGTGTCGGGGCGAGCCACCGCGCGTCGGACGCGTCGCCTCTGGGCACGTCGTCGAATGGGGATTCCATTCGTTCCAGCCCGCGGAAGCGGCCGGTGAGCTCGTCGAGCGCGCGGTCGCTGAATCCGCTGCCGACACGCCCAACGTAGTGGAGGGAGCCATCACCGGGCACCCCGAGCAGAAGCGAGCCGACCGAGCCCGTGCGGCGGCCCCGGCCAGGCCGCCACCCGCCGATGACGACTTCCTGGGTGCGGCTGTTCTTCACCTTGATCCAGTTGCGGGAGCGTCGTCCCGCGGCGTACGTCCCGTCGCGTTTCTTGGCGACGATGCCCTCGAGGCCCAGCTCGCTGCTCGCGGCGATGGCCGCGCTGGCATCCCCATCGAACACGGGCGACACCTCGACCCGGCCACGCGCGGTGACACCCTGCTCGAGCAGCACTCGGCGATCGGCCCAGGGTCGCCCGACAAGGGAAGCGCCGTTCGCCTCGAGCAAATCGAACACGACGAAGCGGGCCGGATGCCGCCTGGCCGCGGCCCGCGCGTCGTCGCCGCCGAGATTCATCCGGGTCTGCAGAAGTCCGAAGTCGGGCCGGCCCCGGGAATTGAACACGACGATCTCGCCGTCGAGTACCGCAGCGCCGTGCTCGAGGAGCGAGCCGTCCACCGCCTCGCGGATCTCGGCGAGGTCGGGGTAGCTCCCGGTCAGGTCGTTGCGGTTGCGGCTGGTAAACGTCACGGCATCCGGACCAAGAGTGGCGATCGCGCGGATGCCGTCCCACTTCATCTCGATCGCCCAGTCGTCGTCGTGCTCGTTCACGTCTGTGATGGTGCCGAGCGTCGCGAGCATCGGCGAGACCGCCCTGTGCGCAGCCCCCGACGCGGCTGACGTGCGAGCGGTCTCCTGCCCCCTGGTCGCCGGCCCCACGCGATGGGGGTCCATCAGGTGGATCAGCCATGTGTTGTCGCCCGTGTGGATAAGGGCGTATTTGTTGGTGCCGTGTTTCTCGCCGTGCGCAACGACGATGACCTCCTTGCCCTCGCGCCACTTCTCGAGTTCGTAGGTTCCGGCGTCCCAGATGGTGACCTCGCCAGCCCCATACTCGCCGGGCGGGATGATGCCCTCGAAGGTGCCGTATTCGAGCGGGTGATCCTCGGTCTGCACGGCAAGGTGGTTCTTGCGCGGGTCGGTGGGTACCCCCTTGGGGAGCGCCCAGCTCACGAGCACCCCATGGTGCTCGAGTCGGAAGTCGAAATGCAGGCGGCGGGCGTGGTGCTCCTGGATCACGAAGCTCCTGCCGTCGGGGGCCGTGCCTGTGAGCTCCGGGCCCGGCACAGGCTCGGGCGTCTTCGCCTGGTCGCGCATGCTCCGGTACTTCTCGAGCCGGTCCTTCGATTCGGCGGACGCCTCGAATTGCGCCATCCGGGCGGATGTCGGTTCGAGCCCTGCGAGGTGGCCGCTTAAACCGGCGAGCGGATCACCGCGACGCGAGAGCCGGTCGAGCACCTCGCGGTAGTCGAGGTGGGCGAGACTCGGCGAAGAGAGCTCCCGCCAAGTGCGCGGCGCCGCGACCGTCGGCCGGAGGCGACCTCGGAGGGAGTAGGGCGTGATGGTGGTCTTGTTCTGGTTGTTCTGGCTCCAGTCGATGAGCACCTTGCCGCCCCGCAACGCCTTCTTCATATCGCTCACGATGAGGTCGGGGTGGTCGGCCTCGAGAGCGCGGGCCAGCTCGCGCGCGACCCGTGACACCGCCCCGGAGTCCTGGCTGCCGTCGAGCGCGGCGTAGAGGTGGATGCCCTTGCTTCCGCTCGTGACAGGCATCGGATCGAGTCCCATCCCTGTGAGGATCGGCCGAGCGAGACGAGCGACCTCGGCGCACTCCGCCAACCCCGCACCCTCACCGGGGTCGAGGTCGAGCACGAGCCGGTCGGGGCGGCGCACGAGCCCAGTCCTGCCGAACCGCCACTGCGGAACGTGCAGCTCGACGGCGGCGGACTGGGCGAGCCAGGTGAGGGTCGCCTGGTCGTTGACCAGCGGATACTCAATCACACGTTCGCGATGGGTCATCCCTCTGCGCGGCACCCAGTCGGGAGTGCTGGCGTCGAGGTTCTTCTGAAAAAACGACGGTTCCGGATGCTCCCGAGTGCCGACCCCGTGCACCCATCGCTTGCGCGTCACCGGCCGATTCGCCGCGTGGGCGATGAGCACCGTCGCGACCCGTGCGTAGTAGTCGAGCACGTCGGCCTTCGTCGTGCCGGTCTCGGGGTAAAGGATCTTGTCGAGGTTGGTGAGGCGGATGCGGCGGCCGTCGACGGTGACAATCGTCGGTACCGACCGGGGGGCCTCTGCTGGGGACATGGCTCATCCTCACCGGGAGTTCACCCCGCGGGACAGCCCCTTGACCGTGAGGCCGCGAGCCTTATGGGGTTCCGCCAGACGAATTCACGTCGCACAATGGTGCACATGCGAGCGATCTGGAGTGGCGCAATCACCTTTGGCCTCGTCAACGTGCCAGTGAAGCTCTACAGCGCCACCGAGGATCACGACGTGAAGCTGCACCAGGTGCACGATGAAGACGGCGGGCGCATCCGATATCAGCGGCGCTGCGAGGTGTGCGGCAAGGTCGTCGACTACGAGCACATCGACAAAGCCTTCGATGACGGGGAACGAACGGTCGTGCTCACCGACGAGGACTTCGATGCGCTTCCGGCGGAGAAGAGCCGGGAGATCGACGTCGTCGAGTTCGTTCCAACCGAGCAGATCGACCCGATCAGGTTCGACCGCAGCTACTACCTCGAGCCGGCGTCGAAGTCCGTCAAGGCTTACACCCTGCTTCGTCGCACGCTTGAGGAGACGAACCGCACCGCCATCGTGCACTTCGCGCTGCGGCAGAAGACGAGGCTCGGGGCACTGCGGGTACACGACGACGTACTCGTTCTCCAGGCGCTGCTGTGGGATGACGAGGTGCGCGAGGCATCGTTTCCGTCTCTCGACGAGCGTGTGTCGATCTCGGCGAAGGAACTGGAGATGTCGGAGGAGCTCATCCGCAGCTTCGAGTCCGACTTCGAGCCCGAGCGGTTCAGCGACAACTACCAGGACCAGTTGCGCAGGCTCGTCGAGGCGAAGCTCGAGAGTGGCGAGGCGATCGACACGGAGACGACCTTCGGGGAGAAATCCGAGGAGGAGGGCGGTGGCGATGTCCTCGACCTCATGGAGGCGCTGCGCAAGAGCATCGACAGGTCGCGTGCCGCGGCTGGGCAGGAGAAGAAGGGTGCTCGGCGATCGCCCCGGGCGACGAAGTCGAGAGGCAAGGCAGCGTCTGGCTAGATCCTCATTCCCAGCGGATACGTACCCCATAGGGGTACAGATCGGAGTAATATGGTGAATGGACCCGGATTCAACCGGGCGATGAGTGTCAACAGTCACCTCGAGGCGGTCAACCCGCGTCGCCAGCTGCGGGGCGACAACGAGGCCGGCGTTTCGGGACATCGGCATCCGGCTCGTGTACTGCGCACTCGATGGGCCGACCTGGTTCACCGCTGCTTAAGGGCCAGGTCCGCCGCCCTCGCCGCCCTCGCCGCCGTCAGCGGTTCGCCGACCGCCACAGGTGCATGCCGGCGTAGCTGCGCCAGGGGGCCCAGCGCTCGCCGTACGCGGCGAGCGCGGATCTCGTCGCCGGGAGTCCAAGGACGGCGGCGCTGTGCAGCATCACAAGGTCACCGCTGATCAGCACGTCCGGACTGCCAAGAACGCGCATCGCGACATAGCCGGCGGTCCACGGGCCGATACCGGGCATCGCGACGAGTCTCCCGGTCAGCTCGCTCGCAGACATCCCCACATCGATGACGAGCGATCCGTCCGCGAGGGCCTCGGCCACCCCGATGATCGCGGCGACCCTCGGGGCCGGACCCCGCAGCACCCTTCGGCCTTGCTCGGCCAGCTGGGTAGCGGTGGGGAACAGCCCGCTGTCGCCGCACAGGTCGAGGCAGATTCGCGCGAGCACAGTGCGGGCGGCGGCCACCGAGATCTGCTGGCCAATGAGCGTGCGAAACAGGGTCTCCTCCGAGTCGAGGCTGCCCGGAAGGCGCACGCCGGGGCTGCTGGCCACCGAGCGGGCCAGTGCCGCGTCTCGGGAGAGTGCCTCGTCGATCGCAGCCGAGTCTGCATCGAGGTCGAACAGTCGCCGCACACGCGCGACGAGGGTCGAGAGGTCGGCGACGTTGTCGAGCCGGGCGGCACAGGTGACGATGCTCTCCCCGGCGTGCCCGCGATCGAGTCCGAGCTCGATCGTCGCGGTGCCGCGGGGAAGGCGCACGCGTCGGGCGTAGTGGGTCGCCCCTCCCGATTCGACACCCGAGATCGCGTGATCGTCGAAGAAGCGCAGGAGACCCTCGCCATCGAACGGTGCGCGCGCGGGAAGGCGAAGAGTGACGGCCGTCGCCCCTCCGGTGGATGCCTGGTCCGGCAGGGGAGCACGCTGCACGGCGGTGCGGAGTTGCGTCGGGGTGCGTTCGTAGACGGCGGCGATCGTCTCGTTGAACTGGCGCACGCTCGAGAATCCGGCGGCAAAGGCGACATCGGCGATCGGCAGGTCCGTCGCCGCCAGCAGGGTTCTGGCCGTCTGCGCCCGGTGGGCGCGGGCGAGAGCGAGAGGCCCGGCCCCGAGCTCCTGCACGAGCACCCGGGTCAGGTGGCGCGGCGTGTAGCCCAGGGTCTGGGCGAGTCCCGGCACTCCGAGCCGGTCGACCATACCGTCGGCGATCAACCGCATCGCGCGCGACGCGAGATCGTCACGCGAATTCCACTCCGGCGACCCGGGCACGGCATCGGGCTGGCACCGCTTGCACGCCCGCAGCCCCGCCTCGTGGGCCGCGGCTGCGGTGCGGTAAAAGGTGACATTGCTCGCTTTGGGGGTCAGTGCGGGGCAGCTGGGGCGGCAGTAGATTCCGGTCGAGCGAACCCCGGTGATGAATTGGCCGTCGAAACGCGCGTCGCGGCTCGACATTGCCACATATCTCGCGGCGAAGAGGGGGTCGGACGGACCGACTGCAGCGCTGATGCTCACCCATCGACTGTGGCACGGCGCGGTAGTGATCGCCAGCGGAAAACGGACATGGCCGCGCCCGGCCGGGCACGCGGAGTTGTGCACCCGTTCTGATCTACAGTGAAACGAAATGGACCCCCAACACACAGGCGTCGTCGTCATCGGCAGCGCCAACATGGACATCGTCTTCGCGCTGGACCGCGCGCCGTCGCCCGGCGAAACGGTCCTTGCACACTCGGCCGCGCTCTACCCCGGCGGAAAGGGCCTGAACCAGGCGGTCGCCGCAGCACGGGCCGGGGCACCCACCGCCTTCGTCGGTGCCCTCGGCATCGACGACCACGGCGACGCACTCGCCAGGGTCCTTTCCGCGGACGGCATCGGCGCCGATCTGGTGCAGCGGTCCACGGCGCCGACGGGACAGGCGTTCATCGTCGTGGACGGCAAAGGCGAGAACACCATCATCGTCGCATCCGGGGCAAACGCGACGATGCTCAACCTCACGAGCGAGGCACGGGTGGTGATCGCCGAAGCGGCGGTGCTGCTCATGCAGCTCGAACTCCCGCTCCCCATCGTGCTCGAGGCCGCGGCGGCCGCTCGATCGGCCGGCACGACGGTCATGCTCAATGCTGCACCGGCCCAGAAGTTGCCCGACGAGCTCCTCGACCACCTCGACTACCTCATCGTGAACGAGCACGAGGCGTGCCTCGTCGCCGGCGACGACGATCTCGATCGCGCCTCATCCGCGCTCGCCGCACGCGTGCCCTGGCTCATCGTGACGCTCGGCTCGGAGGGGTCGGTGCTCTACGTCGACAGCTGTGAGGCGGGACGGGTTGCCGCCTCCGTCGTGACCGCGGTCGACACCACCGGCGCCGGCGACACCTACTGCGGTGCGTTCGCCGCCGCGATCGCACAGGGGCGTGAGCTGACTGCGGCGGCCTCATTCGCGAGCGCCGCCGCCGCGCTGTCGGTTCAAGCGCTCGGGGCAGTGCCGTCGATCCCCACCCGCGCGCGCATCGAGGCAATGATCGGGACGGCGGCGGGATGAACGCTCCGTCAGGCGGTCGAAGCGATGGCGCCGCGGTCGTCGGCGCGCTGCGCTCGGCCCTCGGCGATGCGGTGTCGGTGGAGGCGGCGGTCCTCGACGCCGCAAGAGCCGACAAGTCGGGGCATCGCTCACAGTCTGCTCCCCTCGCCGTCGTCTTCGCTCGCTCGATCGCCGACGTGCAGGCAACCCTGCGGATCGCGACGGCGCATCGTGTTCCGGTCGTGACGCGCGGCGCCGGCACCGGGCTCGCGGGCGGCAGCATCGCGGGCCCCGGCGAGATCGTCCTGTCGACGATCCGGATGAATCGGATACTCGAGATCGCGCTCGCCGACGAACTCGCCGTTGTCGAGCCGGGCGTCATCAACGCCGACCTGAACGTCGCCCTCGAGGGGTCCGGGCTCTGGTTCGCCCCAGACCCCGCGAGCAAGGCCATTTCGACGATCGGAGGCAACATCGCGACGGGCGCCGGCGGTCTGCTCTGCGCGAAGTACGGTGTGACCCGTGAGGCAGTGCTCGGCCTCAAGGTCGTGCGCTCCGACGGCACTCTGCTTGAGCTCGGCCACCGCAGCGTGAAGGGGGTGACTGGGCTCGACCTCACCGCGCTCATGATCGGTTCCGAGGGCACGCTCGGTGTGATCGTCGAGGCTACCGTCAAACTTCTGCCGGTTCCGAGCGGGACCGCCTGGACCGTCGGAGCATGGTTCGTCGACGTACGTACCGCAGCCGCGGCATCCGCCGCCATCACCGCAGCCCGGGTCCGCCCGGCGGTGATGGAGCTGCTCGATGCGCGCGCCGTCGAGTTGATCGGCGCCTACCTCGGGCTTCCGGCACAGGGCGCCCGGGCGTACCTGCTCGTGCAGACCGACGGCGCGGCGAGCGAGTCGGAGGCCGCGCTCGCCGCGTCGATCATCACCGAGCTGGGCGGGGACGCGAGCCGGACCGATGATCCCGACGCGGGGGAGCGGCTGCTCGCGATCCGCCGGGCCTTCCACCCGGCGATGGAGGCCTACGCTCGGCTGAAAGCCGGACCCGCGCCCGGGAGCGTGCTCATTGAGGATGTGGCGGTGCCCAGATCCCGGCTCGCTGAGATGTTCGACGCGATCGGCGGCATCGCATCGCGGCACGACCTCGTCATCCCCACCGTCGCGCACGCCGGAGACGGCAACCTGCATCCCAATTTCTTTTTCTCCGGAGAGGTCGTCCCCGACCGGGTCTGGTCTGCGGCCGGCGAGCTGTTTGAGGCGGCGCTGGCCCTCGGCGGCACGCTCACCGGCGAGCACGGGGTCGGCCTGCTCAAAAAGCGGTGGCTCGGTGACGAGCTCGGCGCCGATCAGCTTGTCCTGCAGAGGCAGATCAAGGACGTCTTCGACCCACTGAACATCCTCAACCCCGGCAAGGTCTTCTCATGAACTCGAACCCCGCATCCGACGTTGCCGACGGCTACCGTCCCGTCGCCACGAACCCACATCCGGTTCCCACCGCGCCCGTGACCGTTCCGCCCCCCAAGGCCGATCCGATCTTCGTCATCGCGACCCTCGGCTTCGCCCTGCTCGCGATCGTGGGAGTGGCCGTCGTCGCCTACCTCGTCTATGCGCTCGGCACCGACGCCGCGGCGATCGCCTTCGTGTTGGCGCTCGTGCCGCTCGCCATCGTGCTCGGCACGATCGCCTGGATCGACCGGTGGGAGCCGGAGCCGCGCGCCGCGCTGATCTTCGCGCTGCTGTGGGGGGCGGCGGCATCGGTCGGGATCGCCTTGATTTTCTCCTTCATCGCGCAAATCGGCCAGTCGCTCGCCGGAATCGGCGACAGCTACGCCACGGTGTTCTTCAGCGCGGTGGTGCAAGCGCCCGTGGTCGAGGAGGTCAGCAAGGGCTTCGGCATCCTGCTGCTGTTCTGGGTCTTCCGCCGGAACTTCGACGGCCCGGTCGACGGGCTCGTCTACGGCGCGATGATCGGTGTCGGCTTCGCATTCACCGAGAACGTGCAGTATTTCGGCCTCGCCATCACCGGGACCGACGTCGCGGGAGTCAGCGAGATCTTCTTCCTGCGCGGAATTCTCTCCCCGTTCGCCCATGTCATGTTCACGGCGTGTACGGGCATAATTCTCGGATTCGCCTCCCGGCACGCGAGCAGAGTCGGCGCGATCGGGTACTTCCTGATCGGTCTCGTGCCCGCCATCGCCCTGCACGCGTTCTGGAACGGGATGTCGTTCATCGTCAGCGACTTCTACGGCTACTACCTCGTTGTTCAGGTTCCGCTGTTCCTGCTCGGGATCGCCTTCGTGTACTTCCTGCGCCGGTCCGAGCAGCGGGTCACCGCGGACCGACTGGCCGAGTACGCGGCAGCCGGTTGGTTCACTTCGGGGGAGGTGGCGATGTTGGCGACGGCGACGGGGCGGGCGAGGGCCCGGGTCTGGGCAGCGCAGCACCGGCTCGGCACGCCGTTCGCGGACTTCACCCGAACGGCCACGAGACTGGCCTTCGCTCGCCAGCGCCTCATTTCACGCCGCGACCGGATCGGGGCGCAACGCTCTGAGGCGGCATTACTCGCGCGCATCACGACCAATCGGCTCGCCCTCGCCGGCCTGCCTCCCATGCCGGAGCGTGCGCGGCGAGTGCCGTAGCGCCGTCCTCTCGCACCATCACGGCGCGGCGGGAATCGCGGCGAAATGGGCACTGGTCAGAGGTGCTCGAATGAGCGCGTAAAATTGAAGGCTGGAATTCGGGAGATGTGAGTCGTGACTAAGAGCGAACTGGAACGCGAGCGGAAATATGTCGCAGGCCTCTACGCGCGGCTGGACGAACTGCAGGATATGGCGACGATGCAGCTCGGTCAGGTGCGCAGGCAGGACGTCGGGGGCAACCATCAGAGCCGCTCTGAGCGGGACGCCTTCGCGCGGATCTACGAGGACCGCATCGTGCAACTGCGCGAGGTCAACGAGCGTCTCGCCTTTGGCCGGATCGAGCTGGAAGCCACGGCATCCGACGACGCGGACGAGGATGTCCACCGCTATATCGGCCGGATCGGGCTGCGCGACGCAGATCTGAAGCCGGTGTTGCTGGACTGGAGGGTGCCGCAGGCGAGCGCGTTCTACCAGGCGACCGCGGCGAATCCGCTCGGCACGAGGGCCCGTCGCCACCTGATTTCGGCGGGGCGCAGCATCACGCGCATCGAGGACGAGGTCTTCGACGCCGAGCTGCTGCGCGAGCCCGGGCTCGAGCTCCAGGGGGAAGGGGCGCTGCTCGCGGCGCTCACCGCCGAGCGGACCGGTCGCATGTCCGACATCGTCGCGACGATTCAGGCGGAGCAGGACCGCATCATCCGGTCGGACCTCAAGGGGATCCTCGTTGTCCAAGGCGGGCCCGGTACCGGCAAGACGGCGGTGGCCCTGCACCGCGCCGCCTACCTGCTGTACTCGCACCGCGAGCGGCTGCGCAACTCCGGCGTGCTCATCGTCGGTCCGTCGCGATCGTTCCTGCAGTACATTGAGGCCGTTCTGCCGTCGCTCGGCGAGACGGGGGTCGTGCTCGCGAGCGTCGGCCAGCTGTTCCCGGGTATCGATGCGGCAACCGAGGATGCGCCAGCGGTCGCGGTCATCAAGGGATCCGCCACCATGGCGGACCTCATCGCGCGCGCCGTGAAGTCCCGGCAGCGTGTGCCCGTGGCCGCGCAGGAACTCGATGTCAACGGCGACCGGCTTACCCTCGACCCCCAGCTGATCTCCAACGCGATGCACCGTGCGCTGCAGAGCCGGAAGCCGTACAACGAGGCTCGGGTGGTGTTCGTCAAGAACGCCCTCGCCCAGCTCACCCGGCAGTGGGCCGACCAGCTTCGCTCGCAGGGCAACTCGGTCGACGAGTCGGACCACTCGATGCTGCGCGAGGACCTTCGCTCGTCGATGGATGTGCGGGTCGCACTCAACACTGCATGGCTCCCGCTGACCCCGGAGAAGCTCGTGCAGGACCTCTACGCCCGGCCCCAGTGGCTTGCCGAGCTCACCCCAGGCTGGACCGACGAGAAGAGGGCGCTGCTGCGCCGTGGCCGCGACGCGGCCTTCACTGTCTCCGACATCCCTCTGCTCGACGAGGCGGCGGAGCTGCTCGGAGAGTACGACGTGGTGAACGCAGCCGAGAAGCGCGAAGCGAAGCAGCAGCGGCGGCGCGATATCGAGAACGCCGAACGCGCGATCGAGAACATGGATGTCGCCGGGCAGGTCACCGCGGAGGATCTCGCCGACGGCTTCGCCGAGGTGGCCGCCAAGGGCACGACCGCCGAGCGGGCCGCCGCCGACCGGCGCTGGACCTACGGCCACATCGTCGTGGACGAAGCGCAGGAGCTCTCGCCCATGCAGTGGCGTCTGTTGCTGCGACGCTGCCCGCTGCGCTCCTTCACGGTCGTCGGCGACATCGCGCAGGCGGCGTCCGCCTCGGCCTCGGCCGATTGGCGGTCCGCGCTGCGCACCCTCGTCGGTACGGCGGAGCAGGGCGAGAGGTGGCGGCTCGAAGAGCTCACGGTGAACTACCGCACCCCGAGCCAGATCAGCGTCGTGGCGGAGCGGATGGCGATCGCGCACGGGCTCGCGGTGACACCGTCGACGGCGGTGCGCGGGAGCGAGTGGCCGATCCGGGTCACTGAGTCGCTGCTTGAGGCGGTCCGCCATGACCGCGCGATCTCAACCGAGGGCACACTGGCCGTGATCGCGCCGGCAGGCGAGGTCCGCATCGTGTTCGCGCAGCTGAGCACTGAGTTCGCCGAGCACATCGGGCTCGGTTCCCACGGCCTGTCCCGTTCCATCGCGGTGCTCAGCCCGCAGGATGCGAAGGGGCTCGAGTTCGACGCGGTCATCGTCGTCGATCCGTGCGGCGTCGTGAGCGAAAGCGAACGGGGCCCCGGCGCGCTGTACGTCGCGATGACCAGGCCCACCCAGCGGCTCACCCTGGTGACCGACGGCGACCTGCCGAAGGGTGTGCGCGAGGCCTAGGCTGCCTGTCGGACGAAGCTGCGAGACTTGATTGCATGCCCTTCCTGAGCGACGATCTCCTCGCGCGCGTCCACGCCCGCGCACCCGGCTACGACCGCGACAACGCGTTCTTCACTGACGACCTTGCCGAGCTCACGAAGGCGGGCTACCTCGCCGCCCTCGTACCGGCCGAGTTCGGCGGCGCGGGCCTGTCGCTGCGCGACGTGGTGTGCGAGCAGGCGCGGCTCGCGCGCGCCGCGCCCGCGACGGCGCTCGCGATCGGAATGCACCTCATCTGGACCGGTGTCGCCAGAACCCTGCACGAGCGCGGCGACGCGAGCCTCGACTTCGTGCTGCGCGATGCGGCGGCCGGGGAACTGTTCGCCTTCGCCATCAGCGAGGCGGGCAACGATTCTGTGCTTTTCGCGAGCTCGACCGAGGCCGCGCCACTCCCCGGCGGCGGCTACGCCTTCACCGGCACCAAGGTCTTCACGAGCCTCTCGCCGGCCTGGACCCGCCTCGGCACCTTCGGACTGGACACGACATCGGCCGATGCCCCCAAGCTCGTCCACGCCGTCATCACCCGGGATAGCCCCGGCATCACCGTGGACGACGACTGGAACACGCTGGGCATGCGCGCGACCCAGAGCCGCACCACCAGGCTCGACGGAGCGACCGCCCAGGCGCAGCGTGTGTACCGGCGCCTCGACCCCGGGCCCAGCGCCGACCCACTCATTCTCGCGATCTTCTCCAACTTCGAGATCCTCATCGCCGCCGTCTACGCCGGCATCGGCGACCGCGCGCTCGAGCTGGCGGTGCAGGCGACCAGCCGGGTTTCCCGTGCGACGGGCGCTGCGAAGAGCCAGGATCCGATGATGCGGATGAAGATCGCGCGGGCCGCGATGACCCAGGACGCGGTGTGGCCGCGCCTGGAGGCCCTCGCCGACGATGTCGACAACAGGGTGGACCACGGCGACCAGTGGTTCCGCAAGGCCGTTGGCCTCAAGCTCGCGGCGACCGAGGCGGCCAGGAGTGTCGTCGACGAGGCCATCTCCGTTACGGGGGGCGCCAGCTTCGCCGCCGACAGCGAGCTCGGCCGGCTCTACCGCGACGTGCTCGCAGGCGGCTTTCACCCCAGCAGCGCCGACTCCGCCCACCAGACCGTGGCGACGGCGCTGCTCGGACCGATCGCCGAGTGACGCTCCGCTACGGCGTCCGCTAGCGCGGCACCTAGTCTGGACCGATCATGACCGACACCGCCATGCCCCTGCCATCAGATCGCCCTGGTGACCTGCCTCTCGACGACGACGCCGTCGTCTGGTCTGACCGCCTCCCGCCCGGCGACCCGCGCCCGCTAGTCGTGTTGCTTCACGGCCGGGGATCGCATGAACGCGACCTCTTCTCGCTCGTGCCGGCGCTGCCGCAGGATGCCGTCTACGCGTCCGTGCGCGCTCCGATCCCGCACGTCGGCGGCGCACCGGGCGACAGTTGGGCATGGTTTCGTTCTGGACTCCCGGGGTTTCCCGATCCGGCAAGCGCGATCGCCGCGACGGCCGGGGTGCTCGACTGGCTCGAGCGGGTTGCGCCGGATGCGCGCGTCGCCGTCGTGGGGTTCTCCCAGGGCGGGGCGCTGACCACCCAGCTTCTCCGCCATGCGCCCCACCGGTTCGAGAGCTTCGTGTGTCTCGCGGGCTTCTCGATCGAGGGCGGGGCGGATGCCGACCAGGATTCGGTCCTCGCCGCCGCCGCGCGACCGGTGTTCTGGGGCCGCGACCCCGCAGACCCGGTGATCCCGGCGGACGCGATCAAGCGCACGATGCAGTGGCTGCCTGAGCACGCCCAGCTCACCGCGCGTGAATACCCCGGCATCGGGCACTCCATCTCCCGCGACGAGATCGACGACGTCGGGCAGTTCCTGCGCCGCACGCTGCTGCAGTAGCCCGACGTGCTCCCGGCTCAGCCGGACCAAGTAGCGTTGACCGGATGATCCGCGAGCAGGCCAGCAACCACGTGCACAGACTCATGGACAGCTACCCGGACTTCCCCTCGCCCGGCATCCTGTTCCGCGACCTCACCCCCGTCTTCGCCGACCCGACCGCATTCCGCGCGGTCATTGACGCGCTCATGCACGACGCTCTCACCGCTGACGGCGCCGCCGACGTCGTGGTCGTCGCGGGGGTCGAGGCTCGCGGCTTCCTGCTGGCGGCAGCCGGCGCGTACAGTGCCGGCCTGGGTGTCGTCGCAGTGCGCAAGGCGGGCAAGCTCCCCGGCGACGTGCTGGCGCAGAGCTATGACCTCGAATACGGTACGGCCGGGCTCGAGCTGCACGAGGGTCGGCTACCGGCCGGCTCGCGAGTGCTTCTCGTTGACGACCTGCTCGCGACCGGCGGAACCCTGGCCGCGGCGGCGAGCCTCGTGGAGCGCGCCGGCTACGTCGTGTCCGGCATCCGCATCGTGCTCGAGCTGGACGGGCTCGGAGGGCGTGACCGTCTCGCCGGATACGACGTCCAGAGCATTGCGCACTGCTGATGCTGACTCGCAGCTGACCTCGTGACGCCCGTGACGAACCCCGAACTGGGGGCGCCCCTACCCGCGCTCGGGGGGTTTTGGAACCGCGACCCGGTTGACAAGGTGGTGTGAGGGACGGTCATCATCCAATTCGGACGATCTGGTGTCGCTCTCGAGATCGGGACGGACATGGCGCAACCTCCGGAGTCAGGCGGGGTGATTCACCCAACCTCCCTGCGCGATCGAGTGCCGGCGCACGGCGCCATGACGGGGTTCCTGGACTCCCACGACCAGACCCCGCCGCCGTCGAGACTCGCCCGCGGCTTCGGTGCTAGCCCGCTCGACGCGGAGAGCAGCTGGCGGTACCGGCGCGTGCTCGGCGAGCTCGGCGTCAGCGAGTCCCTCGCGAGACTTGACCCGCGCTGGACCGTGCTGCACGCCATCCCGCAGGGGGAGGGCCATGTCGACATCGACCATCTGGCGATCGGACCGGGCGGGGTGCTCTGCATCCGAACGATTGATGTCGGGCAGCAGAGCGTCTCGGTCGCGCGGGGCGCATTGCGGGTCGCCGGGACCACATCTTCCCACCTGCGGGAGTCTGAGTTCGAGGTGGGGAGGGCCGAGCGCGCCCTGGGGGTCGCACAGGGCTCGCCTGTCAAGGCGATCGGCGTCATTGTGGTCGTCGGCCCGCACAGCATCACCGTTCGCGACCTGCCGCGGGATATTGTGGTCGTCGCCCCGGCAGGCGTGGTCGGGGCCCTCGAGGCGCTTCCGGCCTGTCTGGACGAGCACGAAATCAGGCGGCTTGTCGCTCATGCGGAGAAGCCCAGCACCTGGATTGGGGCCGCGTCCGTCCCGCAGGATGGTGACGAGCTCCGCACCCGATTCGCCGCTGTCCATAGTCAGGTCCGTACGGCGCGCGCCGTGCGGCGCCGGTGGATTGTCGCGATCAGCAGTGCGCTGTTCGGCGTCGTGTTTCTCGCGGCGTGGGGCATAGTGCTTGCAACCACGGCGGACTACGCCCTGCGCTGAGCAGTGCCGCGCGAATTCGCCACCCGCCCGGGCAGTTCCAAGCTGCCGTTGAGATTGGGGCCGTACGGTAGCGGCTACGTGCTTCTGCACGCGTCCCACGATCGGACCCGGTCGGTGTCCAGCATGACTGAGTTCGATTCACTCGGCGACGAGGCGACTCCTAAGCGCCTGTATGTAATGTGTGCGTCGAGTGGCGGGGTCCCGGCTGCCCAGAGTCCGGGCCCCCGTCGCGGGGCCTCCTGCGGCGAAAGTGGCAACCGGAAATCTTGACCTCCTTGTCCCCCGATCGGGGAACCCCCGGAGTGGGGATGTTTTTTGTGTGGTGACATGCCGCATCATTGGCCTACGACGCTTTCCGGGGGGAAAGCGAAGTGGGTCATTCGGGGGAATGGTCAGTGGGTCATTCGGGGGAATGATCAGTGTCGTAAGGCACGGAATGGACCGGAAGCCGGGGGGCTTCCGGTCCATCAGTCTCTCTCCGGCTGGTCGACCGCGTCGCGCACCCGGTCGACCAGTTGGCGCCACGGCCCGGTCAGATCCTGCTCCGGCAGTGTGATGCGACGGCGCGACACCCTGATCCGGTAGACGAAGCGGTCGGGCTGTACCGGCGAACGATGGCGCGGCTGCCACGAAAGCTGTTCGACGAGCCGGAGCCACGAATCGGGGTCGCCCTGCTCCTCGACCCGCACCACCCACTCGCGTGTCAGCCCGGCGATGCCGCCGCTGCGAGTCACCGTGATCTTCATGACCGGCGTCGCATCCCCGGTCACAGGCCCAGGCCGACGGTCGCCCACGCCTCGGTCACCGCGACGTGCTCGATCGAGTCGGAGCCGAACCGGTCGGCAGCCGCCGCCTCCGTCGCCCGCGCGAAAGCGGGGAAGTCGCAGGATGCCGGAAGTGTGCCGCGCGAAACGGTGTCGTACCAGATCTGGCCGGTGGAGCTCCAGGCCTCACCGCCGATCGCCGTCGCGGCGAGGTAGAACGCGCGATTGGGGATGCCCGAGTTGAGGTGCACGCCCCCATTGTCGCCCACGGTGTCGATGTAGTCCTCCATGGAGGCCGGCTGAGGATCCTTGCCGAGAACGTCGTCGTCGTAGGCCGTTCCGGGCGCCTTCATCGAGCGCAGCCCCAGCCCCTCGACCCGATCCGTGAACAGCCCGGCGCCGATGATCCAGCTCGCGTCCGCCGCGGTGTGACCGAGCACTCGCTGCTCGACGAGGGCCCCAAAGACGTCGGAGATCGACTCGTTGAGCGCGCCCGATTGGCCCCGGTAGATCAGGTTCGCGGTGTACTGGGTGACGCCGTGCACCAGTTCGTGGCCGATCACGCTCAGCGAGGCGGTGAACCGGCCGAAGACCATTCCGTCTCCGTCGCCGAAGACCATTCGTCCGCCGTCCCAGAAGGCGTTCTCATAATCGCGTCCGAAGTGCACAGTGCCAAGCAGGGGAAGGTTGTTGTCATCGATGGATGCGCGGCCATAGACCTCGCGGAAGAGCGCGTGCGTGTGGCCGAACCCGTCGTAAGCCTCAGCCACTGCAATATCGGGGCTGGGCTCGTCGCCCTCTGAGCGCACAAGAACGCCAGGCAGGGTCTCGGTCCGCTCGGCATCGAAGATGGAGCGTGCGGGAGGTTCGAGGCGGCGTGCGCCCCGCTGCGGCCCCTGCTGGCCTGCGACAGCCCGGTCGTGGCGGATCGACTCGTCCATCGCGAGGGACTCGCGAGCGGCCTGCGCGACATGCGCCATCGCTGGGTCCTCGAGCGTGGTGAGTCGCCTCAGCAGATACGGGGGAACGATGGTGTGCCTCATTGCTCGATCGTGCCACGAGCCCCCGACAGCCGATAGCACGCCGTGATGAATCGCACCCGCAGGAGGTGCGAGACTTGAGTAATTCACTCTCGAGGATGCACGCTGGAAGGATGCACACCATCGATGTGATCGTCGTAGGGTCCGGGCCGAACGGGATGGCTGCCGCCGTGACGATGGCGAGGGCGGGGCTTTCGGTGCGCGTCTACGAACGCAACCCCACGATCGGCGGAGGCGCCCGCACCGTCGAATCGACTCTCCCCGGGTTTCGGCATGACGTCTGCTCGGCGGTGCACCCGATGGCGCTCGCCTCCGGCTTCTTCCAGAAGTTCCAGCTGGACAGGCGCATCAAACTCCTCGTGCCCGAGGTCTCCTACGCGCATCCGCTCGACAATGGCAGGGCAGGGGTCGCGTGGCGCGACCTCGACCGTACCGTGGAGAGCCTCGGCCCCGACGGCCGCGCGTGGAAGCGACTGTTCGGCCCCCTCGTCGACCACGTGGCGGAGGTCGCCCAGTTCACCGGGTCGAACATGCTCCAGCTTCCCCGGCATCCGCTCACCGCGCTTCGTCTTGCTGCGCGCATCCTCGAGCAGGGCAGCCCGGCGTGGAATGCCCGCTTTGTCGAGGACGAGGCCCCCGCCATGCTCACGGGGGTGAACGCTCACTCGATCCGCCGGATGCCGAGCCTCGAGACCGCTGCAGTCGGGCTCGTTCTCGCCACCCACGCCCACGCGAAGGGCTGGCCGATCCCCGTCGGTGGGAGCCAGTCGATCATCGAGGCGATGGCTGCGGACCTCATCGCCCACGGGGGTGAAATCGTCACCGACACCGAGGTCAGCTCACTCGCCGAGATGCCATCGGCCAGAGCTGTGATTCTCGATGTGAGCGCCCGGTCGCTCGCGTCCATCGCCGGAGATGCCCTTCCCGCGCGATACTCCAAGGCGCTGCGACGGTTCCGCTACGGCAACGCCGCGGCGAAGGTCGACTTTGCCCTCTCTGCACCGGTGCCCTGGGCGAATGAGCACGTGCGCGCCGCCGGCACGGTTCACCTGGGCGGCTCCCGCGCGGAGCTGGCAGCATCGGAGGCGGAGGTCGCGGCCGGCCGGCATCCGCGAAGTCCCTACGTGCTCGCGTCGCAACCGACCCTATTCGACCCATCGCGGGCGCCCCTCGGTTTCCAGACGCTCTGGGCGTACACGCACGTGCCCGCTGGGTCGACGGTCGACCCGACCGAGGCTGTCACCGCGCAGATTGAGCGATACGCGCCCGGGTTCCGCGATGTGATCGTCGCCTCCTCGAGCCAGAGCGCGATCGAGGTGGAGCGTTACAACCCGAACTACGTCGGCGGCGACATCGCGGCCGGCGCGCCAAGCCTGTGGCAGCTCGTCGCCCGCCCGGTGCTGTCCGTCGACCCGTGGCGAACTCCCACAGCGGGCATCTACCTCTGTTCGTCGTCGACCCCACCGGGCCCCGGCGTGCACGGGCTGCCCGGCTACTACGCCGCGCGCAGCGCCCTCGCCGCCCAGTTCGGCATCACGACACCTCCCCGCCTCGGACTGGACTGACATGGCCACAACAACCCGATTCGTGCGCTGCGCACCGGACGCCGTGTTCCGGGTCCTCGCCGACGGCTGGCTCTATCCCAGCTGGGTGGTCGGCGCCTCCCGTGTTCGCGCCGTGGACGAGGCGTGGCCGGACCCAGGGTCTCGAATCGCGCATTCGTTCGGCGTCTGGCCGACCCTCATCGACGACACCACGAGCGTGACTGAATGGGAACCGCCCCGGCACGCGCGGATGAGGGCCAGGGGATGGCCGATCGGGGAGGCTCACGTCGTGATCGACGTGAAGCCCCGCGGGGATGGCTGCGTGGTGAGGATCGTTGAGGATGCCGCGGAGGGCCCGGGGCGCCTGATCCCGAAGCTGGTGCGGGACATGCTGATCCACGCGCGCAACGTCGAGACGCTGCACCGGCTCGCCTACCTCGCCGAGGGTGGCGCGGGGCGTTAGTCAGATCAGGTCGCGCAGAAGCTTCTCGGGGCTCACACCACGGGCCTTCGCGCGCGAGAGCAGCCGCCCATGCTCCTGTGGGCTGAGACGCACCGTCACGGCGGTTTCCGGCTCTGGCTCGGCCTCGAAGGAAAACAGCTCCGGATGCGTGCTCGGCAATGACGCGACGTTATTCGCGACATCCGCCGCAACGTCGGCGGCGACTTCGGCCGTGATTGCGGCACCGACGGCCCCCTCACCGCGCGGCTCGCGCGGTGCGTCTCCGGCACGTACCCAACCGGGACCGGACGGAATTCGCGCCCCACGCTGAAATGCCTCGGCGACGGCCCGCGCCCGGGAGTCGGCCGCCTCGTTGAGCGGATGATTCGCGTGGCCCTTGACCCACTCGAAGCGGTACTTGCGCCCCGCGATCGCCTCATCGATCTCCATGAGCAGCTCGAGGTTGAGGACGGGTTTGCCGTCGCCCTTGCGCCAGCCTTTCGCCTTCCAGCCGCGCATCCACTTCGTCACCGAGTTGATCACGTATTGGCTGTCGCACAGCACGAGGAGCTCGTCGTCGAGGTGTGCCGTCGCCCGGAACAGCTCGAGCACCGCCTTGAGCTCGCCCTGGTTGTTGGTGGCGTGCGGCCAACCGCCGGCACCCCAGCACGAATCGTCGACGTACCAGGACCAACCGGCCGGGCCGGGATTGCCGAGGGCGGAGCCGTCGGCGGCAGCGGTGATCACGAATAGGGCCTCTCGACGACGGGACTCACCAAGTCTCCCATTAGGGCGGGGATAAGCTCGACGAATGAACAAAACCACCATCATCACGGTCATCGGAGTCGTTGTCTCGATCATCATCGCGTGGTGGCTCGTCGGCTTCGTGTTCAGCGCGCTCGCCTTCCTGATCAAGGTCATCCTGGTCCTTGTCGTCGCCGGGCTGGTCTTCGTCGGCCTCCGCTTGCTGCTCTCCCCGTCCAGCTCGCGCGGATGACGAACAGGCCTGCCAACCATGGGTGACGCGCTCGAAGGGAGCAGGTTGTGATGCAGTTCGGAATCTTCACCGTCGGCGACGTCACGCCCGACCCCACAACAGGCTCGGCCCCGAGCGAGAATGAGCGCATCAAAGCGATCCTCGCGATCGCCCGGAAGGCCGAAGAGGTAGGCCTCGATGTCTTCGCTCTCGGCGAGCACCACAATCCGCCTTTCATCCCCTCGTCGCCGACGACGATCCTCGGCTACCTCGCCGCGAAGACGGAGTCGATCATCCTGTCGACGGCGACGACCCTCATCACGACCAACGACCCGGTGAAGCTCGCCGAGGACTACGCCATGCTCCAACACATCTCCGACGGTCGAGTCGATCTGATGATGGGGCGGGGAAACACGGCACCGGTCTACCCCTGGTTCGGAAAGGATATCCGCGAGGGAATCGCGCTCGCGGTCGAGAACTACGCCCTGCTGCACCGACTGTGGCGCGAGGACGTCGTCGACTGGGAGGGCCGGTTCCGCACGCCACTGAAGGGCTTCCAGTCCACGCCTCGGCCGCTCGACGGCGTTCCCCCGTTCGTCTGGCACGGGTCGATCCGCAGCCCCGAGATCGCCGAGCAGGCCGCGTACTACGGTGACGGCTTCTTTGCCAACAACATCTTCTGGCCCACAGAGCACTACGTGAAGCTCATCGGTCTGTATCGGAAGCGTTATGAGCACTACGGTCACGGCCGGGCGGAGCAGGCGATCGTCGGCCTCGGTGGGCAGGTTTTCATGAACGCGGTCTCGCAGGATGCTGTGACGCAGTTCCGACCGTTCTTCGACAACGCGCCCGTCTACGGGCATGGGCCGACTCTTGAGGAGTTCACCGAGTCCACCCCGCTCACGGTCGGCAGCCCGCAACAGGTCATCGACCGGTATGCGGGCATGCGCGACCACTTCGGCGACTACCAGAGGCAGCTGTTCCTGGTCGACCACGCCGGGCTTCCCCTCGGTACCGTGCTCGACCAGCTCGAGATTCTCGGCGCAGAGGTTGTGCCCGTGCTGCGGGCAGAACTCGCGAGAAACCGGCCGGCCGACGTTCCCGATGCACCTACCCATGCCTCGCTGCTTGCCGCTCGCGAGGTGCCCGAAACCCTCAGAACATAGACGGCGCTTGCCGGGCCGGGCGGGATGTGGGCCGGGCGGGGTGGGCGCATCTATGCGTCCGCGGCGGGCCGCCGGCGCAGCGTTCCCGCGGCGACGAGCCGCGCCGGCAGCACCCGTGAGACGGCCACGATGAGCTTGTACCGGATGGTCGGCACTGTCACCGCCTTGCCCCGTGCCACGTCCCGCAGGGCGATCCTCACCACCCGCTCCGGTGAGAGCCAGAGCACCGCCGGAATCGTGTCTGTCCGCACATCCATCCGCTCGTGGAACTCGGTGCGCACGAACCCGGGAGCCACCGCGGTCACGGTGATGCCACGTGGGCGGTAGTGGATGTTCGCCCACCGGCTGAAGCTGATCAGCCATGCCTTCGCGGCTCCGTAGCTGCCGCGCGGGGTGAAGCCCGCGACGCTGGCGATATTGATGATCGCGCCGGAGGAGCGCGGCAGCATCTGCCGGAGGGCCGCGTGCATGAGGCGCATGGGCACCGCTACGAGCAGATCGAGGTGCCCCGTCTCAGCTTGGACGGTGTTTTCGTCGAACGGGAGCAGCAGGCCGAATCCGGCGTTGTTGACGAGCACATCAATCGGGGAGTCGGATGCGCCCACGCGGGCCTCGGCCGCGGCGAGGCCGTCGGCGGTCATGAGGTCGGCGGGGAGCACGTCGACCCGCACGCCGTGATCTGCCGCGAGGGTCGCCGCGACCTGTTCCAGACGCGCGGCCGTTCGTGCGACGAGAACCAGGTCATGCCCGCTGGCGGCAAGCTGCCGGGCGAACTCTGCCCCGATCCCCGCGGTCGCCCCCGTGACGAGCGCGATCGGCCTGGATGCCGCCGCCGGTTCGCCACCCGCCAGCTCGGCTAGCGAGCCCACTGCCAGATCACGTGCGGAGGAATCGCGCGCTGCGCCGCACTGTTGTCGAGCTGGCCGTCCTCGTCCGTCTGCTGGGCCACAAGCGCAAGCTGGTGGTTGTGCTCCCAGACGAAGTCCGAATGCCGCCGAGGGGTCGTCTTCATCATGACGTCGATGCCGAAGAACCCGTTCTCGTCGGGCTGTGCGTCCGGCAGCGCGATCGATGCGCCGGGGAAGCCAAAGGCGTTGTTCCACTTGAGCGAGACCGGGTGATCGGCCGCCCACCCGGTTCCGAGTATCGAGACGCGCGACCAGACCTCTTGCGGCGGCTCGGTGTCGGGCGAGGGCTCGATCGACAGCATGATGCGGGTGACGGCGAGGGTCGTCGGCCACGTGAATTCCTTGTCGAGCCAGATCCGCTCGACGGCGCCCATCATCTCGTCGGGAAGCTGGCCTCCGCCGAAGCTGAGATTCGCGGCCACCAGCTCCGCGGTGACCTCGAACGGCTCCGAGCTGATCCCGAGGTCACGGACGGGAGCGGAGAAGGTGCCTCCAGCCGGGGCATTGTCGCTGTGGTTCACGTCGGTGACTCCTGAGATGCGGGGCTGGGCGGGGGCGCGACGGCCGCCGGTCCCCACGGACTGCCGTTCTCGCCAGTTAACACCTCCCGGTCGGGAATTGTCGACGCTGCCTCCGCTTGTCGCCATAGTCGCGGCGTCGAGTGTTGGCCGCCTCGGCGGCGCACCGTCAGATGACGAGGTCGCGGCGGCTGAACCCGGCGAGCCCGATGGCGAGGAAGAGCGCGGCCATGCCCATGAGCAGGCCGAGCCCACCCCAGTCAGCGCCCTCCGCGAGCGGGGAGTTGGCGTAGGCCCAGTGATAGGGCGACCAAGCATGGAGCCAATTGACCTCCTCGCCCTGGTTGGCGACGGCGTTGAGCGCGTAGGCGACCACCGCGATTCCGGCGCCCGCGGCCGTCGCGTATACCCGGCGGCCGGTCAGGCAGCCGACGGTGATCGCGACGGACCCGGACAGAAAGGTGAGCGCAAAGATTGCGGCGGCCGCGGCGAGGGCGTTCTCCGGCTCGATCCCGAGGCCCGCACTGTCGGTCAGGGCGATCACGATCAGGGCGCTCAACAGTGCCAGCCAGCCGAGCCGCACCCCGAGTGCCGCGGTGCGCTCAAGCACCACCTGGGTGCGGCTGACGCCGTGCGCGAGGGTGAGTTCGAGCGAGCCAGTCTCCTCGTCGCCCGCGATCGCGGCCGTCCCCCATGCGGTCGCCGCGATGGTCAGCAGCATCAGCCCGATGAGGCCGTAGAAGGTCGACTGGGTGTAGCCGGCCCCGGTCGTGATCTGGTCGTAGCCGATCGCGTTGACGAGTTCCGGCGGGAGGCTGTCGAGCAGTTCCTGAACGTCGGGGTTGCCGCCGAGCGAGGGGAACAGTGGCACGTACAGCGCGATGGCCGCGCTGACGCCGAGGCTCCAGCCGAGGAGCGAGCGCCAGGAATCGGCGAGCGCGCGTCGGAAAAGTGGCAGTGCTTCACCGGACATCTATCGACTCGCCTCCGCCGGAGTGGCGTGCCGCTGGTGCGCGGTACAGCCGCAGCACCGACTCCTCCAGATCGGGCTCCTCGACAGCGAGGTCGCTCACCCTGAACGCCCCGATCGCCTTGACGAAGGGGTCGATCTCGCCTTCGACCCGCGCGGTGACCCGAACTCCCTCGCCATCGCCGACAGTCAGCTCGCTGAGGTGCGGCACCTCCTCAAGCGCACGGCGCACGGCATCCGGGCTCGATCCGGTAATCCCGACCCTGACCCGGCGAACGGCGGTCAGGCGAAGCGAGTCGACATCGCTGATCGTGACGATGCGCCCCTCGCGCAGAATCGCGACCGAGTCGGCTGCCTGCTGGATCTCGCTCAGCACGTGCGAGCTGAGGAAGACCGTCTGCCCAGTCTGCTTCGCTTCGCGCACCATCGTGAGGAACTCCTGCTGCACGAGCGGGTCGAGTCCGCTCGTCGGTTCGTCGAGCACGAGCAGGGCAGGCTCGTGCATGAATGCCTGCACGAGTCCAAGCTTCTGCTTGTTGCCTTTCGAGAGGGTGCGCACCTGCTTACCGAGGTCGAGCCCGAGCCGTTCGGCGAGCGTGTCGATCGCGCGCGGCGCAACCGGGCCGCTGATGCGGGCGTAGTGCCGCAGCAGCTGACGACCAGTCACGCGGCCTTCGAGGCGCAGATCGCCCGGGACGAAGCCGATATTGCGGCGCAGCCGCTGGGCGCCCTCGCGCGGAGAGAGGCCGAGCACTCGGGCGCTGCCCGCGCTGGGTCGGATGATGTCGAGGAGCAGTCTCATCATGGTCGTCTTGCCGGCTCCGTTCGGGCCGATCACGCCGAAGACTGTGCCGGTCTCGACGTGCAGGGAGGCGTCCGCGAGGGCGGTCACCCTCCCATAGCGCTTGGTGAGTCCGGAGGTCTCAATTGCGTGGTCCATCGTCGCCCTCCTGCGCGGTGCTCGTGCTTGCTGGTGCGGATGTGCGCAGCGCCTGCCTGGCTGCTTCGAGTGTGGCATCGCTGGCGTAGAGGCCGTGGGTGTACAACTCGAGGGTGGGGATCGTCATGCGGCGGACTGCGCCCTCGCTCAGCCCCGGCTCTCCGAGGGCCCGCCCGATGTGGCGCTCGAAGATGAGGGGGACGAGCCCGTAGATCGCCACGAGAACCGCCCTCATCCGCTGGTCGCTCGATTCGGTCATGATCCCGGCCGATTCGCTGTCGTCGAGCATCTTCTCGGTACGATCGAGAAGGCTGTCGAACAGCCGGTCGCCGGCGCCCGAGCCGTCGGTGATCATGCGGGAAAGATAGTCGAGGTCTGGACGGTAGCTGTCGACATCGGCGAGCCAGCGCTGCATCGTGGCCGCCAGGTCCGAGACGGCCAGGTTCTCTTCCCTGCCCAGGACCGCCTCGACGATGTGTTCGTCGCACGCGGAGCGGAGCTGCTCCTTCGAGCCGAAATGGTGGATGACGAGGCCCGCGCTCACTCCCGCTGCCTGCGCGATTGCGCGCAGACTTGTCGCGTCGTAGCCGCCGCGGCCGAACAGCACAATGGCGGCGTCGCGGATCCGGGACCTGGTGGTGGAGTCGTCGGGCCCGATCGGTCGACCCGGGGTTGAACGCATGTTCAGTATGCTAAACGCTTGTTCAGGTCGCTGTCCAGCCCTGACTACCCCGTTGTGCAGGCTCCCGACGAGACGGCGCGCTCAAGCGACGGAGCGCGGACGGCGACAGGCTCGACCTCCTCCATGGCCAGCGCGTAGCCGATGTTCTCGGTTGTGGCCGACTTGGCGAAGATGACGCCGGCGAGAACACCTGACTCGCTCAGCAGCGGACCGCCCGATTCACCCTCCTGCACGTCCGAGGCGAGCGTGTAGACCTGGCGCGACGTCGGGTTATTCCCGTAGATGTCTGCGACGTTGAGTGGGCCGACCGAGATCACCTCGGCGGCGTCCGAGTCGAAGGGCCCGCCGAACGGATGGCCGCTGGAGACCGCAGCGCTCCCGGCGCTCAGGTTCGGGCCGCGCTCGAGCGGCGCCGCCGTGAGGGCGTCGACCGCGATGACGGCGAGGTCGTCGATGGGATCGAAGTAGACCACGCGTCCGGGCAGGGCGCCGAGACCCGGCGCCTCAACCACGGGTTCGGTGACCCCGGCCACGACGTGCGCGTTGGTCACGACCCGTCCCGGCGCGACGACGAACCCGGTACCGGACTGGTTCTGACCGCACGAGTATGCGTTGCCGGTGATCCGCACAACCGAGCGAGCTGCCGCCGCAAGCTCGGGGCTGCTGGTTGTGACATTCGGGATCTCGGGGGGCGTTCCCTGGAACGCCTCGACGATGCTCGGGATGCCCTGGTCGACCGCGACGGATCGAAGCTTGGCGAGGAACCCGCGCACCTGGGTCGGAGTCAGAGCGTCGATCGTGCGGATGACCGTTGACGACGCGATCGCCGTGGTCAAAATGGGCACACCGAGTGCGCCTATGCTGAAGGCGAGCATCGAGGCGATCAGCGCCGCGGCGACCGTCGTGAGCCCTGCACCGAGGGCACGGTCGACGACCCGCAGCTTGATGCGATCCACTTGACGACGCAGGGCGTGCCCGACCGATGCACCGATTGTCAGCCCTGCAAGTACGAGGGCGATCGCCGCGGTGAGAGTGGCGGGCGTTCGCCATTCAGGTGACGGCACCCAGGCGCCGAGGAGCGGCACGACGAAGAAGGCGGCGATTCCCCCGGCGACCATGCCAACGATTCCGCTGAGGCTGCGCACGAGGCCGGCGCGGTAGCCGTAGACGAAGAAGACGAGCAGCAACAGCACGAGCAGCACGTCGAGAATGGCCGGTACCGGCATGCCTGGTTCCTTGTCTGATCGGCGGCACGCCCCGACTCGAACGAACCGTCACCCCACTCGAGATTACGTGCATCCGCTGGGAAGAGTTCACCCAATTGACTCACGGGGGCCTTCCGTTCCCGGCGGCCGTGACTTATCGTGAAAAAATCCCGCTTTGCCACCGGTCGTTCTCCGGACGATCAGGTGGCAGTGGGATGCCAGCGACGTCGCTGCGATCTGACCGCCGACGAACTGGCTTACCCTCCTGTCGTCGGCTGTCCCGTCGACCATCGGTGCTCGCGCGTCCGATACGTCGTTGTTGGCAATTGCCCTGCACGATCAGCTCTTCACCCCGAAAGAGACGATATGACGACCCTGGAATCTCGCCCGCCCACGTATCCCCCCGGCCAGCCGGGTTCCCCTGACGCAGATGTGCTCACAGTGCAGGCCCCCGCTCAGCCGGCCGACCCGGACGCCGCGTTCTCACAGCGACTGGCCACGGCGGAGGCCGCCAAGGCACCGGCGCTCCAGCGCTCCACGCGAGTTCCGAGAAACCCTGGGGTGGGTGTGCGAACCCAGTCCCCGTCGCTGGTCATGCTCGTGCTCATCGCCACCCTAGGAATCCTCGCGTACGCGAGCTTCCTGCTGAACCCTGAGAGCAGGGGTGACTGGCTGCCGTACACGATGGTGATCATCGCCGAGATGATCCTCATCGTGCAGGCCCTCCTGTCGATGTGGACGATCCTCTCCGGCACGCACGATCCGCGCGAGTTCGGCTTCCACCAAGCCAAGAGCGCGCTGTTCGACGATGGTGCGGTCGGTTCGCCGAACGACCAGCTCTACCTCGATGGCGGCCCGATCTCGGTTGATGTCTTCATCACGACCTACGGCGAAGACCTCGACGTGATCGGCCATACCGTCAGTGCAGCGCTCAGAATTCGCGGCGCCCACATCACGTGGATTCTCGACGACGGCCGTTCCGACGACGTGCGTGACCTCGCCAGCGACCTCGGAGCCCGTTACATTCGGCGCCTCAGCTCCGGTGGGGCCAAGGCAGGGAACGTCAACCACGCACTTTCGCTGAGCAAAGCCGACTACTTCGCGATCTTCGACGCCGACTTCGTGCCCTCCGAGGAGTTCCTCGTCGAGACGGTTCCGTTCTTCTCGGACGAGCACGTCGCGTTCGTGCAGACTCCCCAGACCTACGGCAACCTGCACAACGTCATTTCGCGCGGCGCCGGCTATATGCAGGCGGTGTTCTACCGGTTCATCCAGCCGGGGCGGAACCGCTTTAATGCGGCATTCTGCGTCGGCACCAATGTGGTCTTCCGGCGCACGGCGATCAATGACGTTGGAGGCATCTACACCGACTCGAAGTCTGAGGACGTCTGGACCTCGCTCATGCTGCACGAGCGCGGTTGGCGCACGATCTTCATCCCGATGACGCTCGCCATCGGTGCTGCGCCCGATACCGTTGAGGCCTACACGAAGCAGCAGCTGCGCTGGGCGACCGGTGGGTTCGAGATCCTGCTCAGGCACAACCCGCTGAGTCCGAAACGCAAGCTCACCCTCGACCAACGCCTCCAGTACCTCGTGACGGCATCCTTCTACCTCACCGGGATCAGCCCGCTGCTTCTCCTGCTGGTCCCGCCGCTCGAAATTTTCTTCGATTTGCGCCCGGTCGACCTGCAGACCACGGTCCTCACCTGGGTACTGTTCTATGCGGGCTTCTACCTTCTGCAGATCCTGCTGGCGTTCTACACGATGGGCTCCTTCCGCTGGGAGACCCTCATGCTCGCGGCGGCATCCTTCCCGATCTATGTCGCGGCGCTCGTGAACGTGCTCGTCGGAAAGGAGCAGCGCTGGAGCGCCACCGGCGACAAGTCGAAGGCCAGCTCTCCCTTCAACTTCATGATTCCCCAAGTGCTGTTCTTCGTTTTCCTGCTGCTCACTTCCGTCGTCGCCATCTGGCGCGACCTCGGAAACGGAATCCCGACGCTGGCGATGGCGTGGAACGTCACGAACACCTTCATCCTCGGAAGCTTCGTCGTCGCCGCCATGCGCGAGTCGAGCAGGCAGCGCCAAACCAGCAAGGCCAGGCGGGTCACCGCAGAATCTCCCCGCACCGCTCGCTCTCCCCGAAAGGAGGCACTGTCCTCATGACGTGGAAAAATCGCTTCACACTCTTCTTCGGACTCATCGGGGTCGTCGTTATCGTCGCGGCTCTCACGGTGGTCTTCAACCAGCGCCAAGCGCAAGTGACGAGCACCTCGGCCTCCATCGAAGCCGACCGCTACCCGGTCGGGACCGACTATGGCGGCACTCTGGTCGAGAGGTTCGTCGACGACGGCGATGTGGTGGTTGCGGGGGACCGGCTCTTCACTGTGCAGAGCCCCACACTCCAGGCCGACCTCGCGGAGGGGCTCGTGCAGCCCGACACCATCGCGTACACGGTCACGCCGGCGGGCATCGTCACCCTCACGGCGGCCGTCGGTGGCACGGTGTCAGGCATTTCAACCGAACGTGGGTCGTTCGTCCAGGCTGGCCAGGTGCTCGCCATTATCGACCAGGTCGGATCTTTGTTCGTCGCCGCCGACTATGTGCTCTCGAGCAGGGACTACGCCCGCATCGAGGATGGCGCCCGGGTCGAAATCGCGCTGCCGAATCAGGCGCTCGTCGACGGTGTCGTGACCTCGATCGAGGTGACGACGACCGCGGGGAAGGCCGAGACCTCGGTGCGAATTGACAGTGACGAGCTTGAGGACGGCGCGTTCAACGACCTCGTCTCCCGCGGCACCCCCGTCGCGGCGAGGCTTTCGCTGCGCGACGACGGCCCCCTCGCCGGTGTCGGAGACGGACTGTTCGACTTTCTGCGCAGGATTGGACTCTGAGGTGGCTGACCAGAGGCGGGCCCGCATGATCGTGTCTGCCGCGGCGGCGGCGCTCGCGCTGCTGCTCGCCGTGACCGGATGCTCCTTCGGCGGTGCGGATGCGGGGCGCGGACCCTCCGGGGAGAAGTTGTCGGGCAGCGGGATCTTCCCCGATTCTGCCGTCGCGCCGCTTGTCGCTGCGGTCCCGGAGCGAACCATCAAGCACCTGCCCCAGGCGCGCCTGGCCGAGGGGCTGATTCCGCCGACGAATCGCTGGTTCTCTGGCCTCGTCTTCGGCGAGGACTCGATGCCGGTGTTCCCGCTCCCGCTGTCGTTCCAGCTGACCGACAGCGGATTCGAGCTTGGGCTGCCGAACGTCACCACGGCACCCAAAGTGATCATGGGCGGATTCGTCGGGCACATCGGCGCAGACATCGGTGCGGACTCCCACCGGGTCACCGGCTACGACACCGCGTCGGTCACGATCTCGCAGTTCGACGGCGACACCGAACTGGGCACCACCGTGATCGCCCAGGGATCGCCCTTCGTGCACTTCACGGCATCCGAGGCAGTGGACCTCA
>Ga0105048_10000915_pt1 | contig 47114 bp, 34 predicted proteins | sample MAT05_FD_78382 | JGI IMG/M metagenome (GOLD analysis project Ga0105048, IMG submission 78382) | Freshwater microbial communities from Lake Fryxell liftoff mats and glacier meltwater in Antarctica - MAT-05 | ecosystem: Environmental > Aquatic > Freshwater > Ice > Liftoff microbial mat | place...
CGGGCGGGGCTGAATGATGGGTCGCCCTGGCGCCGCTGGTGGGGTGATCGGCGGGAGAGTGCTGGGCGGTGGCGGCTGATTGAACACGGCTGGCGGATTATACGTATACGCCGGCGGTGTGTAGACGGGGGCGGGTTGGGCGGGTGCCGCCATCATCGGTATGACGGGCTGCCCGACGACGACCTGCTGCGCTGTCCCGACTCCAGTGGTCTTATGCCACGCGGCAAGCTCAATCACCACGCGCTGAAAGACGCTGTTGGGCGTCGCACCAGGCGCATACTGCATCTCGACGATGCGCGCCTGCAGACGCAGTGAATTGGTCTCCAGGATCACGATCGCGCCAGGCTCTGCCAGGGTCGGCTCGCCTTTGGTGATGATCTGAGCGCGTTGTGTCGGGTTGTTGAAGACCGACTCCGAGACGAATACCTTCGTCAGGGTGCGCACGAAATCGTCCTTGTCAAACAGCCAGACCTCGATCGCCATCAACTGCATCCCAGGTGTGTCGAGTGCGTCACTATAGACCGCGCCGCACTGACCGAGGAACATGTCGTTTTCCTCGATCTCGTAGGACTCGTCGAACTCTGTCCCGCCGATCGACGGATAGGTCGTCATGCGCTGGAGCAGTGGCAGCCCGTAATCGGCGGTCGTGACGAAGTTGGTCTTTTGCGTTTCGAGCTGCCGAGTCTCCTGCTGCCGTGCTATGCGCTGTTCGACGACCTCCTTACTGACTTTTTCGCCGCGCAGTCGTCTGATCAGCGGATCGATGACGGCGGGCGCGATCAGCAAGTTGTACACGACGATGAAGATCACCGCCGCGATCGCCAGCGCCAGCGGCGCCAACAGCCAGGGGCGCAGGTTCGTCCACAGGTCGTTGGGATTGGGTGCGGCTGCCGCAGAAGACTGCGCCTGTTCTGCGAAAGGACGGATCGCCTGCAGCTTGCCGACATTGTTGACTTCGGCGGGATTGACGATCAGCGCGTCCAGGATGCCGAGCGGATTATCGACTCGCGTGAGCAGATCGACGATATTGGCGCTGATGTCCACGTTGGTGGGCGCCGCATAGCGATCGGCGAGCAGCTTGACCCACTCATTTTGCCACGTCTGCTGGAGGGCACTGGGATCGGCGTCGTAGTAAACGGTGGAATTGATGTTGTAGCCCCAGAATAAGCCGACCAGCGTGCCGATGACCAGGGCGACGATGATCGAGGTGCGCGGCAAATTCGGCGCGATCAACACGCCAAAAATACCTGTGATGCTATCTCGTATTGTTTTTATCATGCGACCATAACCTTTCGCCTGCTGTTCCGCGCTGCGCCAGTCTGACTCGCCCGCTGCGACCGTAAATTACGAGAGCGCGCGTTATTCTGGAAACCCATAGCACAATACTATCTGTGAAAAGGGGAGTGCGCAACCAATTCAACATGATTGCACCGGAATCGGGGACACGGCCCGCCCGTGCCCCGACGATTGCGCCGCTGTCAGGCGGTCTCCGCTTCCTGAAGCTGATCGATCCTGAAGCTGTGCCCGCAGTTGGTGCATTTAGCGCGGATGCGATTCTGCTGCGTGAGCAGACCACCGCAGTCCGGGCATGGCTGTGCCAGCGGACGCTGCCAACTGGTGAATTCACAGTCGGGATAGCGCGAGCAGCCAAAGAAGGTCTTGCCCCGGCGCGAGCGCCGCTCGACGATCTGTCCGCCATGTTGCAGATTGCAGATCGGGCAAGGCACCCCGACAATCTCCAGGAATGGCTCGGTATGGCGGCAGGTTGGATAATCCGAGCAGCCGATGAATTTGCCAAAGCGTCCGTATTTGACCACCAGCGGTTTGCCACAGACCGGGCAGTCGCGTCCGACCAGCTCTTCCTGCGTCAGGCGGACAATCGTATCTTTGGCATATTTCAACTGGCGCGCGAACGGCGCATAGAAGTCTGCCAGCATCGGACGCCATTCACGCTTGCCCTCGGAAATTTCGTCGAGTTCATCTTCCATGGTGGCGGTGAACTGGTAATTCATGATCTCCGGGAAATGCGCGACCAACAGATCGTTGACGATCTTACCCGTCTCGCTCGGCAGCAGACGCTTGTCTTTCTCTTTGACGACATACTCCCGATCCTGGATCACCGCGACCGTCGGCGCATAGGTACTCGGACGCCCGATGCCGAATTCTTCCAGTGTGCGCACCAGACTCGCCTCGGTGTAACGCGGCGGCGGCTGCGTGAAGTGCTGTTCGGGCAGCAGCGCCAGCAGATCGAGCGCTTCGCCCACTTTAAGGACGGGCAGGATGCGTCCTTCGTCCTCGTCGAGGGCAACATCTTCATCGCGGGTGTCCTCGTACAGCGCCAGGAAGCCGCGAAACTTGATGGTGCTGCCGCTCACGCGAAAGAGATATTTCGGGCTGCCCGACGGCGGCAGCGCCTCGATTTCAACACGCAGCGTGGCATAAAGCGCATTTTCCATCTGACTGGAGACGAAGCGCTGCCAGATCAACAGGTACAGCTTGTACTGATCGCTGGTCAGTAACCGCCGGATCGAGTCGGGTTCGCGCGGTATGGTCGTTGGACGGATCGCCTCGTGCGCCTCTTGCGCGCCTTTGGCACGGGTGCGGTACTGCGGCGGCTTTTCCGGGATGTAGTCTTTGCCAAAGCGCTTGACGAGATAGCCTCGCGCCTCGCTCTGTGCCTGTGGAGAGACATTGGTGCTGTCGGTACGCATGTAGGTGATCAGACCGACCGCGCCCTCGCTGCCCATCTCGATACCCTCGTACAACTGCTGTGCGACCGCCATCGTGCGCCGGGCATTGAACCCAAAGCGGCGCGATGCCTCTTGTTGCAGGGTGCTGGTGGTGAATGGTGCGGACGGCTTGCGGATGCGTTCGCCCTCTTTGACATCCACGACCGTGAAGCGGCTGCGCTCCAGGATCGGCAGATTGGGCAGGACATCGCCTTCCTTGCCGAGCTTGATGTCGCTGCCATTGATCCTGACGAGTCGCGCCAGGAAAGGACGCGCTAACTCTTTACCATTACCCGCCTGCTTGCGCAGTCGTGCGTCCAGTGTCCAGTATTCCACCGGGACGAAAGCCTCGACCTCGCGTTCCCGATCAACGATCAGGCGCACGGCGATGCTCTGCACGCGCCCGGCGGACAGGCGGTTGCGCACTTTTTCCCACAACAGCTCGGTGATGCTGTAGCCCACCAGCCGATCGAGGATGCGGCGCGCCTGCTGTGCGTTGACCAGATTCATATCGATGTCGCGCGGGTGGGCGAATGCCTCCTGCACGGCGGGCTTGGTGATCTCGTGAAAGACGACTCGGCGCACCGGGCGTGTGTCGCCCTCCGCCATCTCGGTCGCCGCCAGTAAATGCCAGGCGATCGCCTCGCCCTCACGGTCGGGGTCGGTCGCCAGATAAATTTCGCTGGCGCGCTCGACCGCCGATTTGAGGTCTTTCACGGTGTCGCGTTTATCGTTGGGGACACGGTATTTCGGCTCGAAGTCATTCTCGACATCGACCGATATCTGCGAAACCAGCAGGTCGCGCACATGCCCTTTTGACGCCTTGACCGTGTAGCCCGCGCCGAGGTACTGTCCGACGCTGCGCGCTTTAGCGGGCGACTCGACGATGACCAGCTTGCCGACCGGGCGGCTGCTGGCGGCAGTGCCATTCGCTTTGGCGGATGACTTAACGGCGGATTTACTGGCTGTCACCTTTTTAGTCGTTGGCGTGCTTTTCGTCGTGGTCGCGCCTTGAGCCGCTGGCGTGCGACTCGTCGTGCCGGTGCGGGCGGCAGCCGTTTTGGAGGTGGACGCCGAGGCGCGCGTCTTGGTTTTCGCGGCGGGCTTGCGCGTCGTTTTGGCAGCAGTGGTCTTGCGTGCGGGCGCCGCTGTCACGTCGGGCTTTGGCAGCCCGGCATGTGCGTCTGTCAGCCCCATACGGTACAGTGCTGTGCCGCAGACCGCGCACACGCCGCGTGTACCCGGCGATCCGTTGGCAGCCCATACTGGCTGCGGGGAGAGCAGATCGCGCTTGGTCTTACATTTGACGCAGTATGACTGTAGTGTCGTCATGCCTGTCCTTCGAGACACATCTGATTCATGGTTACCACATCGATTCGGGCGCGATCACAAATAAGACTTCTGATTGGTCTCGCGCAGTAAATCGACCACTTTCTTGACTTCCTGCGCCCGATCGCGCCGACAGATCATCAGCACATCGGGCGTATCGACGATCACGAGGTCTTCCACGCCGATGGTCACGGTCAGCTTATCACTGTAAACCAGTGAGTTGCGGGTATCCAGGATGATTCGGTTGGTGGCGCTGCCACGAAAGCTGTTGCCATCGACATCGAGATCGAGGACATCGAACAGCGCATCCCAGCTGCCGACATCGCTCCAGCCAATATCGACCGGGATCACCGCGATCTGCTCCGCCCCTTCCATGATCGCCACATCGAGCTGTAATTTGGGCATCTGTGCCCACACCCCGGCGAGCTGCGCGGCGGCGTCTGGCGCGGCGCTGTGGGGCTGATAGGCACGCATCAGGTCGTACATCAGCGGTTGCTGGCGTTGCAGCTCTTTCCAGGCAAAGTCGGCGCGCCAGATGAACATGCCTGAATTCCAACTGTATTCTCCGGAACGCAGAAATTGGCGCGCGGTGTGCGGATCGGGCTTTTCGGTGAAGTTCAGCGAACGGTAGCAGTGAAAGCCGTCGATCTGACGCAGCAGCTCACCCCGTCGGATATAGCCGAAGCCCGTCGAGGGCAGTGATGGTGAAATGCCGAGCGTGACGATATAGCCGTCCTGGGCGATCGTGTACGCGCTTTTCAGCACATCCCGGAAACGATCTTTATACGTGATATGGTGGTCGGCGGTCAAGAGCGCAATGGTCGCCTGGGGATCGCGCTGACTGATCGCTGCCAGCGCCAGCGCCGCCGCCGGGGCGGTGTTGCGTCCCTCCGGCTCGACCAGGAAATTGTCGGCGGGCAGCTCTGGCGCATCGGCGCGCATCATGTCGATGAAACGTTCGCTGGTGACGACATAAATGCGATCCGGGGTGAACAGGGGCGCCAAACGTTCGATCGCCACGCGAAACATCGAGGTGTCTTCGACCAGCGGCAAAAGCTGTTTCGGGAGATCGCTGCGGCTCATCGGCCACAAACGTGTCCCGCCACCGCCTGCCAGGATGACTGCATAGTAATTGTCCATGTCCTGCCTTTACGTGTCCAATGTATTCAGAATGTGTATCGCCATCCGAGTCATGCGATATATGCCGCCTTGTTCCAGCTCGATAAAGCCTGCAATTTCCAGCGTGCCCAACATGCCCGCGACCACGCCAGCGGGCATATTCGCGGCGCGCACCAATGTGTCCATCTGGATCGACTCGCCGCCAAACGCGCGCAGCAGCGCCGTTTGTTCATCGCTGATGGGAGCGAGCGCCATGTCCTGCCCATCGGGTGCGCGCATAGGGCGGTGTGCTTCAATATCTGGAAGCTCTTCAAGAATGCTTTCCAGGTCGATGACGATCTTGGCGCCGTCGCCGATTAGTTCGTGCGTTCCGGCGCTGTTGGGGTTGAAGATGCTGCCTGGCACCGCGAAGACCTCACGTCCCTGATCGAGCGCGAGCCGTGCCGTGATCAAGGCGCCGCTGTCGCGGGGTGCCTCGACGATCACCACGCCGAGCGATAAGCCGCTCAGGATGCGATTGCGTCGTGGAAAATTGGTCGGTTCTGGCGCCGTGCCGATCGGAAACTCGCTGATGACGGCGCCATTGTCGGCAATCCTGCGTGCCAGGGCGGCATGATCGTGCGGGTACACCCGGTCGATCCCGCAGCCCAACACCGCGATCGTGCGTCCTCGACTGTCGAGCGCGCTTTGGTGCGCCTGCGCATCGATCCCATGCGCCAGTCCGCTGATGATGGTCAAGCCCGCTGCCACCAAGCCACTGGTCAGATGGCGCGTGGCTTCACGTCCGTAGGGGGTGGCGCGCCGCGTCCCGACGATCGTCAGTGCGCGGGCATCCACCGGGAGCATCTGACCGCGCACGTACAACACCGGTGGTGCGTCGGGGAGGGTGCGCAACGAGGCGGGATAATCGGCATCGGGGTAGACAATCACAGTCGCGCCAGCCGCCTCGACCTGCTGCGCGTATGCCGCCGCGTCAAAAGTCTCACGCTGCCTGATCAGATTATGGATTACGTCGGCGGGGACGTTGGCATCGACCAGCTCGGCACGCGATCCTGTCCACGCCGCTTCGACGCTGCCAAACAAGCGGATGAGACTGTGAATACGGCGAATCGCAATACCCGGCGTCAGGCTCAACGCGACCCACAACATCCGTTCATTGGGTAGTGGCACAGCGTTCAATGGCACGGGCGATCCGGCTGCGTTCCCCGACAATGCGGTTGAGCATAAAAGCCAGATGAGTGCATGTCAAGCGTAGAACATGACGCCACCGCGCCACTGAGTCTTACGCTTTGTCGGGATCGAGTGGTTTTGGCAGCAGTCCATCGATCAAATGCACGGTGACGATCCGCGCTTCCATGTCGGTCTTGAGGATGGTTTCCGCGATCACCGGGATCAGCAGCTCGCCGTAGGTGGGGCTGTCGATGATGTAGACATCGTTGGCGCCCGTCTCCAGCACCTCGCGCAGCGTGCCCAGATCGACGCCTTCGTCGGTGACGACGCGCACGCCGATCAACTGAAACAGATAAAATTCACCCGGTTCGAGTGGGACGGCATTGGCAAAGTCCACCATGACCATCAGCCCGCGAAAGCGTTCTGCCCCGTTGCGATCTTCGACGCCGCGCAGCTTCAGCAGTCCATAGGGGGCGTTCATGCGCATCCCCTCGACGAAATAGGGCGTCACCTGGGGCGATCCAACGCTCGGCGCGAGGTAGACCTGCTCCAGCCTGGCGATCCGTTCAGGATAATCGGTATGCAGCTTCATGCGCAGCTCGCCACGTATACCGTGCGGACGCAGAATCTCACCGATCAGGAGATAGGGCGGGTTTTCAGCCATAAGATCGCTTTACAATACCTTCAGGACGATGCGCTTCGATTTTGGGGTTTCCGCCGCGCGCAGCAGTGTACGCATCGCGTTGGCTACCCGACCACCGCGCCCGATCATGCGCCCCATATCGCCAGGCGCGACGCGCAGCTCGATGATCAGCGACGATCCCGACTCGCGGCGGCTCACGCGCACCTCGTCAGGCTCATCGACCAGATTTTTTGCCACGTATTCTACTAAACTTTCCATGTGAAATAGTCTCTTTTCATGACGGACACATCCGTTGGGTGCGTATGCGTCTCTGCAAGGGTGATCGGTTTTAAGTTGAAAAAAGGGCATGGCATCGCCACGCCCTGATTGCTTTCGCTATCGTAAAGCAGCCACTCGGACAGAGGAACGCCTACTGACCGCCTTGCTTCTTGCCGCGACCTTCACCAGGACCTGGCGACGGATAGCGCGTGCGCGGGCTGACGGGCGGGGCGGCGGCGCGCAGCTTTTCCGCCTCAGCCAGCAGGTCTTCCAGCTTTTCGCCCTTCTTCAGGCGCTCGTAGCGCTCCAGTGAGCCGGTGCGCCTGAGGATCGGGACGACTGCCTCGCTGGGCTGCGCGCCGACACTCAGCCAGTGCAGTACGCGATCTTCCTGGATCAGATCGGTGCTGGGCTGGGTGCGTGGATTGTGGAAGCCGATTGCTTCGATGAAGCCGCCATTGCGCGAGGCGCGCTGATCGGCGATCACGATACGGTAGCTCGGCTGACCCTTCAGACCGACGCGCCGCAGACGAATACGAACCATGTGACACTCTCCTTGAAATAGTGAGCGCTCCCATGCCTGCACGTCCACAACGGATCGCGCAAGGGGAGCCACTGAGACGAAAAAACGATCGCTCAGTCGCGGTGACGGACGGCGCCGAGGCGCCGCAGACCGTCAGCGCCCAGAACGGCGCGAGGGCGGGCGTCCGCCGGGCAGACCCGGCATTCGACCGCCACGCATCTGACTCATCATCTTCTGCATTTCACCAAACTGCTTCAACACATCGTTGACATCGCGCACCTCGACCCCGCTGCCTTTGGCGATCCGCTTGCGGCGGCTGGCATTGAGCAGCTTGGGATTATTGCGCTCCTGCATCGTCATCGAGTTGATGATGCCCTCGACCCGGCGCATCCGTTTTTCTGCCTGATCCTGATCGATCTGATCGCGCATACGGCTCATGCCGGGCACCATGTCCAGAAGCTGCGTGATCGACCCCATGCGGCGGATCTTCCGCAGTTGGTCGAGGAAATCCTGCAGCGTGAACTTGTTTTCCATCAATTTCTTTTGCAGCTTGAGCGCTTCAACTTCGTCGAATTCGGCTTGCGCCTTTTCGATCAGCCCGATCACGTCGCCCATGCCCAAAATACGCTGTGCCAACCGATCGGGGTGGAAGGGTTCAAACCCATCCATCTTCTCGGATGTACCCAAAAATTTGATCGGCACGCCGGTGACGGCACGCATCGACAACGCCGCGCCACCGCGCGAGTCGCCATCGATCTTCGTCAGAATGAGACCGGTGATACCGAGACGTTCGTTGAAGCCCTGCGCGATGTTGACCGCTTCCTGCCCGGTCATCGCGTCAGCGACGAGCAGAATTTCATTCGGCTTGGTGCGCCGTTTGATCTCGTCCAGCTCGTCCATCAGGGTGGCGTCGATCTGGAGGCGACCTGCCGTATCGAGGATGACGACGGCGGCATTCTTTGCCCGCGCCGCATCGACCCCGCGCACGCAAATATCCGGCGGCTTGGCGGCGGTGCCTTCCTGGTGATAATCGACCTGAATCTGTTTCGCCAGCGTGACCAGTTGATCGACCGCCGCCGGACGGTAGGTGTCCGCCGCCACCATGAACGGCTGCTTGCCATCTTTGCGCAATAGCAGCGCCAGCTTGGCGGCGGTCGTGGTCTTGCCCGATCCCTGCAAGCCGACCAGCATGATCACATAGGGCTTTTGTCCACCCGACAGATTGAGCCGCGCGCCCTCGCCCAGTGTTTCGAGGAGTTCCTCGTGGACGATCTTGACGACCTGCTGCCCCGGCTTGAGACTCTTGGCGACATCGGCACCGATCGCCCGCTCTTTGACACGTCGGACAAAATCCTTGACGACCGGCAGCGCAACGTCGGCTTCCAGCAGCGCCATACGGACTTCACGCATGGCGGAGTCTACGTCTTTTTCGGTGAGCTTGCCGACGCGCCCCAGCCCGTCGAAGATGCCCTGTAAACGATCTGTGAGCTGCTGAAACATGAGATCATCTCATCGATAACGCGGCGTCCATTGTAGCCGACGCGGAGGCTGCCCGTCAATCCTGGGTGCGCGCCAACTGTTCGCCCTTTATTCGGTCGGTCTTCATTCGTTGACAGGCAGCGTGTGATACCCCCGGTTGTAATAGATCAGCGGGGCAGCCGTCGCCATCCCGACTCGCTGTCCGGTCGCCAGCACCTCGCCAAGCACGATCCAGTGGGTGCCGCCATCATGTCGCTGCTGCACGCGGCAGTCCATCCATGCCAGCGCGTCGGTCAGGATCGGCGATCCGGTGTCGGCGGTAAAGATCGGCACCCCCTCGAAGCGATCCTCGTTGTTGGGCAGCGGCACACGACCGGCAAACCGATCGGACAGGTGTGCCTGACTGTCCGCCAGGATCGAGACGGCGAACACATTCGACTGCTCGATCATCTGGGTGGTATGGGTATCTTTGTTCAGGCACACCAGCACCATCGGTGGTTCCAGCGACAGCGAGTTGAAGGCGCTGACCGTCATGCCTGTGCGGTGGTGTCCGCTGTCGTCATCGTGGACGCTGGTTACGACGCAGACGCCGCTGCCCCAGAGACGCAGTGTGTCGCGCAGCGAACCGGATTGGATCGGCATCATGATTTCTTTCTCGTCGTGGGATACAACCGGATCACGTAAAAACAGCGCACAATAACATCGAATTTCAGTGAATCACGCATTCAGCGCCGCTGTAGAGACGCATAACAATGAACAATGCGTCCGTAGAGAAAGCCGTGATTTATTGAATTTGCAATCACTATAAATGGTAGATCGCCTTCAGAGATTTGCATAGCCGAGGGTGGCGCGCATCGCTGGCACCAGGTCGGCGAGTGTGCTGATTCCATCGGCAAAGCGGGCAGCTTCAGCGCCGACGATCAGCGTCGGTACATCGTTTTCGGTGTGCTTGCCGTGACTCATGTCCTCAATATTGCCATGATCGCTGGTGAGGACGATCAGACCCTCGTCGTCCTGCCACGCTTCGAGTGCGCCTGCCATCACCTGATCGACCAGTTCCAGCAGCCGCACCGCCTCATCGATCGTGCCACGATGACCGAGCGTGTCGGTATACCAGTGTGGGAAAAACGAGAAGGTATAACGCTGTGCCAGCTCGACCATCTTGCGTCCGGCGTCGCGCGGGCTGTACACGGGTGCATCGGACAGTCCGAGCTGATCGCGCCACGCCTCACCCGTCCAATCCATCGACATGGCATCGCCGCGCGCGACATCGGCGTGGGTGAGCAAGGGCAGACCCGCGATATGTGCCGCGTACTGATAGCTGGCGAGCAGGCGCTTGCCGCGATTGACGGCATCGTGCCAGGGCGGGGGATAGCCTTCGAGCAGCGAGGCGCTGCCGCCGTGCGCCAGCACCGTTCTGAAAAACGACTGTTCCGCGATGATAGTCCGGATCGGCTCGGTCGGGCGCGGTCCGTAATGTTCTCCGATCGCCGCCGGGACATTGATCCCGGTGATGATCGTCGCCTGTCCGGTCGCGCTCTGCGGACGACCGGGCACACCCAGGCGCGGATCGGTCGGCACGAATGCCGCGCGCGCGCTGTCCTGCCTGCCGATTCCGCGCAGCCAGCGCTGTCCATTGGTGAGCGCGGTCAGCGTCGGCATGGACGCGATGGCGAAAGGGTTCAGCGCTGGGTCGTCGTCGCCCAAGCCAATCCCGTCGAGAAAGATCATCAGGATACGGCGCGCGATCATTGGCGATCTTGCCATGTGAGTAAAAACGGATTCTCCCGGCGTTCGATGCCGATGGTGGTCGCCTCGCCGTGACCCGACAACACCTGTACGTCGTCACCGAGTGGGATCAGCTTGTCGAAGATCGAGCGCATCAGCACATGGCTGTCCCCACCGGGCAGATCGGTGCGCCCGACGCTGTTTTGAAACAACGCATCGCCGCTGAAGACGATTTTCTGATCGGGCATGTACAGGGCGATATGTCCAGGAGCGTGACCGGGCGTGTACAGCGGCTTGAGCGTGATCGTGTCGAGCGTGATCGTCTCGTCGTCGCTGGTGATCAGTCGATCGGGAGTCGCGGCGGCGGGAAAGACATGTCCGGTGAAGCGCAATCCCTGGTCGGGCAGTCGCTCCAGCCAGGGCACCGCTTCCTGATGCACGATGAAGGGCGCGCCCGTCAGTTCCTTGACGCGCGCGCTCGCCAGAATGTGATCGAAATGTCCATGTGTGGCGACGATCAGCCGGATCGTCCAGCCCAGTTCGTCCGCCCACGCGACCAGGGCGTCGCCGTCATCGACTGGATCGATCAGGATGGCGTTGTGGGTCTCGGTGTCCGCGACCAGATAGGCGTTGGTGACGGCGATGCCCAGGGTGTAGCCTTCAACTGCGATCGTCATGCTGCTGCCTCCGCTGTCTGTCGCCGCCGGACAAGTCCCACTACTTCGCGTACTTCCTGCATTCTCAGCAGCACTGCCACGCCACCGAACACGACCGCGCCGACCAGGGCTTGCACGCCGATCTGGACGACGGTGATCACGGTGCCACTGCCCAGATCGAGCGCGACGAACAGGCTGCCCACCGCGCTTACCACCAGTGCCATCACCAGACTCGCCGCCAGCGCTTGCAGCAGCGAGCGCCCCAACGCCGACTCGTTGATGCCATGCCAGCGCCGGCGCAGTACGATCAGTAGTACCACCACCTCGAACGAGACGCCGAGCGAATTCGCCAGCGCCAGCCCGCTCACGCCGATCAGGTCGCTAAGGACGAATGATCCGACAAGGTTGATCGCCGCGCCGCCCAATGCCGCCCATAGCGGGGTCAGGGTGTCTTTGTCCGCGTAAAAGCTGCGCGCGATCACCTCCAGCAGCGAATGGGTGATCAAGCCCAGGGTGAAGAATTGCAGCGTGCTGAACACCAGCGCCGACGCCGAGGCATCGAAGGCGCCGCGTTCCAGCAGGCTGATCATCGGGCGTCCGATCACGATCAAGCCAAAGGCGGACGGGATGGTCGCCACCAGGATGAAACGCAGTGCGCCCGACATCGCGTTTCGCTTACCATTTTCGTCCCCGACGGCGCTCAGGGCAGCCAGCGTCGGAAAGATGACCGTGCCCATCGCCGTGCCGATCAGCGTCTGCGGAATTTGCATCAGCCGCCAGCCCCAGTCGAGCGCGCTGACCGACCCCTCGCCCAGGCGTGAGGCGATGTTGTTCATGACGATGAAATTGATGCTGAAGACGCCTAAGCCGGCGATACGCGGCAGCATCAGCCGGACCACCTGACGCAGCGCCGGGTCACGCCAGCCCAGTACTGGAACCCAGCGGGCGCGAAAGCGGATCAAGCCCGGCACCTGGATCGCCAGATGCAGTGCCGCGCCCAGCACCGCGCCCACTGCGATCCCTGCCACCCCCATTATGGGCAGCAGGAAGATCACGCCCAGCAGGATGCCCACGTCGAACATGATCGGTGCCAGCGCGGGCAGCAGGAAATTGCCATGACTTTGCAGTATGCCCATGACGATGCCGCTGACCGAAAAGATCAGCGTGCTGACCAGCAAAATCCGCATCAGCTCGGCAGTCTGCGCCTGCGCTGCTGTGTCGAAGCCGGGCGCTACCACGTTCGCCACCAGCCAGGGCGCGGCGATGAAGGCGATCACGCTGATCGCCAGCGTGGTCACGAAGATCGAATTGATGACATGGCTGGCGGTCGCCCAGGCGCCGTCGCGGTCGTCCCGCGCCAGGAAACCGCTGAAGATCGGGATGAAAGCGTGTGCCAGCGCCCCGCCCGCGATCAGCGTGAAGATCAATTCCGGGATGCGGTTGGCGGTGACATACGAGTCCCACTCGCGCCCAATGCCGAACATATTGGCGATGATGAAGGTCTGCGCCAGGCTGATCGCCTTGGCGGTGCCAAAGGCGAGTATGACGATCACGGTATTGACGGCGATCGAGCGTGTCGCGGCGCTGCGGCTGGGACGTTCGGCTTGTACAGTCATGGATGCACGCCTCTGGGTACGCTAGAGTCAAATCAGCCCGTCTCGTTGAGCGCCTGCTGTGCGGCGGCAAATCGCGGATTGCCGACCAGCGCACGCTGGAACGCCGCCGCCGCCTCGGTACGACTGCCTTGCGCTGCCAGGACGCGCCCCTGCCAGTAGTAGGTCTCCTCGACATACTGACCGCCGTTGACCAGGTTGTTGTTGACGAGGGCGATCACATCGTCGTAGCGCCCGATCTCGTAGTACGCCTGGAAGGGATAGAACTGATACCACAACATGCGGAAGGGCAGATTCAGCCGCCGCGCCTCGTCGAAATAGCGCGCCGCCTCGTCATAACGACCGAGCTTGGTCAGCGCCGTGCCCATGTTAAACCATGCGAACGGATTCTGACGATCGGCGCGGGCTTCTCCACGAGCGGTCTCCAGCGCGATCTCGTTGGCGCGCATCACGTCGGTGCGCTCGCCCAGGATCGACTGCACCACCGCCTCGCGCGCTGGCTCGTAAATGGCGATAAAGACGCGGTTGAACGCCTGCCATTCGCTGTCGAAGTCGGTGTAGGATTCGGTCAGCCCCGCGCCCGCGACGCCCGTCCCCAGGTAGCTGTCATACACGTAAAAGATGCGCGCGCTGTCGTCGTAGCCGACGACCGTCTGATAATGCCCGATCCAATCGTAGCCTTCGGGTGCGTAGCTGCGCTCGATGATGACTGGGATGTTGTTGACGATGAACTGCTTGAGCAGGTCGAGATCGCCGCCGATGCGGGTGACCGCGCGCACGCCTGTCTGCTCGTTGATGAAGTTGACGATCTCACCCGGTGAGACATTTTTATCTTCTTCATCGGGACGCAAAAATCCCGCCGCGTAATCCTGATCTTCACGCCAGCCATAGTAGCTGAGTGCCATCGTCACGTTGGCGGGTCCGCAGTTGTTCCAGCCTTGTTTGATGTGGGTAAAGCCGTAGATGCGCGAGGTGGTGGGCGCGGAGAAATTATCCACTACCTGCTGGCTGATCGCGGTCGTGGCGGCAGTCGGTGCGATCACCGCGCTGGTCGGTGGCGGCGTCGTGGTCGAGGTCGGCGCCAGTGTCATGGCTTGCGTCGGGGTAGGGGTGGGTGAGGCAGGCAGTGGTGTTGCGGTCGGCAGGATCGTCTCGACCGCGATGCTCGCGGTCGGCGTGGCGGCGATCAGCGGCGCGCTCAACAGGTCTTCGACCGAAATCGCGCTGGTCGCGGCGACCGTCGGCACCGCGCCGCCCTGTGGCGTCGGCAGCAGTGCCCGCAGCAGCGGCACCTCTTGCATGAATTGTGTCTGATAGCGCGGTGGCAGGACGGTGCGGTATGCCCAGACCGCGCCGACCCCGCCTATGCCCAACGCGACCAGGACGATCACGGTCGTCCACAGCCAGAGCAGACGCGGCAGACGGCGGCGAAAGACGATCGCGCCGATAATCAGCGCCAGCGATCCGCCAGCGATGGCGATCCCGGCATAGGGAATCAGGGTCGCCAGCCGCTGTCCGCCGGAAAAGTAGCTCAGCCCGGCAAAGGCGGCGACGACGATCAAAAACAGGAAGATGAGCGCTATCCACAGCAGCACGACCGGGGGTCCGCTGGCGGATGGCTCAGAGTGAGGCTGTCGTTGTTCCATCGATGTTACCGTATTTCCACTCGTCGATAGTCACACGAATTATACTATACGCTTGCCTCTCCTCTGACCACTGCTAAAATGACGCCAGACCACTGAACTGCGCTGGTCATCAGCAGCCATTATGCGTTCATTCATTCAAGGATTGCCCATGACCTGGCGTGTCGAGCTGCACAGCCATTCCTGTTGGTCGAAAGACTGCATCATCGACGCCGACACTATTTTGCACCTGTGCGACGCGCGCGGCATCGATCGGATCGCCATTACCGATCACAATACCGCCGTCGGCGCGCTGGCGCTGCACGCGCGTGCGCCGGATCGGGTGATAGTCGGGGAGGAGATCATGACCGATCGCGGCGAGCTGCTCGGCTATTTTCTACAAGAGAGTATTCCGCCGGGACTGACCCCCGACGAGACGATCGCGCGCCTGCGCGATCAGGGCGCCGCGATCAGCGTCTCGCACCCGTTCGATCGGCTGCGTAAGGGCGCCTGGGCGGAGTCGGAGCTGCTGCGTATCATCGATCAGGTGGACGCGATCGAAACTTTCAATGCACGCTGCATCTTTCCTGAGGATAACCTCAAGGCGCTGCGTTTCGCCCAGGCGCACGGGCTGCGCGGCACGGTCGGTTCGGACGCCCATTCGCGTGTGGAATACGGGCGCGCCGTCATGCTGATGGCGGCATTCAATGATGCAGCCGGATTCGTGCGTGCGCTGAATGGCGCCGACGCCAGCAGGCGTTACAGTCCACTGGTGGTACATGCGCACAGCATGACGGCGAAATGGACGAAAAAAGTCGGGCTGCGCCAGCGCTTATGGGACGGGGGCTGATCGTCAGGGTGTGAACGCGGCGGCAGCCCCCAGCACCTCGCCGCCGATCCTCGCTGCCAACCCGATATCGTCGCTGTTCTCGATCACCAGGGCGATGGCAATGCGGTGTTCGGCATCGACCGAGACAAATCCGATGAACCAGACCAGCGCATCGTCGCCTGTGTAAGCGAGGCTGGCATGTCCGGCGATTTCCAGAGACGGCTGATCAGCCGCTGCCGCCGCGCCGTTTACGACCGCGCCTCGCATCAACGCCTGCAGTTGACGGGCGACGGAGAGCGTGGCGATCGGCTGCGTCGCGATAGTCGTCGCGGCGTGCGACCAGGCATCGGGTGCCGCATTTGCCGCACGAATCGCGCGCAGCAGATGGGCTTCTGGTGCATCCCCGTCGTTGGCGATCCCGGCAGCGATGCGCGCCATCATCAGCGGACTCACGACCAGGGTTCCCTGTCCGAGCGCGTTCTCCAAACGCAGGTCGCGCCCATCCCCGTCGTCGATCGTCACGCCGTCGTTGGTCGGGATTGCGGTTGGTGCCTGTCCCGTCGCGTAGCCGGGCAGAGTCGGCACGGTGTTGAGCTGAAACGCCGCGACGATCGTGTCGATGGTGCCCGCATCGAGCCGCTCTGTCAGCGCCGCAAACGCAGCGGGACAGGCGAAACGGTAGGCGTCGCTGAGGGTGATCGCCAGCGGTGCGTTGTCGCCGTTCACCTGTGCCGATGGGGGTGCGCCAGCGCATGGCAGCGTGAGCGCGCCCAACATCAGCGGTGCCGCGCCGCCCGCGCTCGTCTCGCTCAACCCGATCCCGCTCAACAGCGCCGCCGCGATAAGCGGTGTCTGCATGGCGCCGCCTGGCTGATAGCGACCCTGCACCGCGCGATTGAAAAACGGATCGCCAGGTGTCTCGACCAGTTGATCCCAGTCGGCGTCGAGCGTGTTGGGATCGTAGGTTGGCTGGCTGATCAGCGCCAATACATCGCCAGAGGGGGCATCGATGACGATGGCAGCCCCTCGCAGGTCGGCAAAGTGCGCGGCAAGCTGTTGTTGGATGTCGAGATCGAGAGTGACCATCACGTCATCCCCGACGCGCGCTCGATGCAGCAGCTCCGACTCGAACAGATCGTTCAGATCGTTCAGCGCGTTCGATCCTCGCAGCTCGGTATCGTAGGTCGCTTCGACGCCGCTGGTTCCATAGCGCAGGCTGAAATAGCCGAGCGCGCTGTGCGCGGCGGGTTCAGGATAGTTTCGGCGCATGGCGGCACCGATACCCTCGTTGATCGGCTCAGAATATGCCAGCGGGCGCTCATGTCGATCGACGATGGCGCCGCGTCGGGCGACGGCTTCCAACTCGAACAGGCGTGGGTTGTCGGGGCGCCGCAGAATGCCGTCGGCACCATTGACCGCCCAGTATGCCGCCGCCGCTGCCATCACTGCAAAGGCGATCGCCAGCGCCACCAGCAGACGCCCGGTTTCACGTTGAAACAGCACGAGCATGATCTCCTGAGGATAGGCGGAGCAGCAGCCCGACCACGATCAGATTGGTGACCAGCGAGCTGCCGCCGTAGCTCATGAATGGTACGGTGACGCCTGTCAGCGGGATCAGCTTCAGCACACCGCCGATGATCAGCAGGCTCTGGATCGCCAGCAGCGCGCTCAATCCGACTGCCAGCAGCGCCGGAAACGGACGCAGCGCCGCCGCCGCGCGCAAGCCGCGCATGAAGATCAGCGCCAGACAGAGCAGTGCTGCCACCACCCCGATCAGACCCCATTCTTCCGCCAGCGCCGCGAAGATGAAATCGGAATGCACGACCGGGATCACCGTCGGCAGTCCGCCGCCGATCCCGCGTCCGAAGATTCCGCCCGCCGCTACCGCCATCATGCTTTGTACGATCTGATAAGCGCGCCCATCCGCCTCCAGCCAGGGATTCAGCCAGGCATCGACGCGCAACCGCACCACGCCGAACAGCAGATACGCGGCTGTACCGCCCAGCACCGCCAGCAGCCCGCCGCCGATCAGCACGAGCGTGCGTCCGCTGGCGACATACAACAGCGTCAAAAACACTAAAAAGAAAAGTGCCGCCGTCCCCAGGTCGCGCTGCCAGATCAGGACGACCATCGATAAGCCCCACATCAACACCAGCGGGGCAAAGGCGCGTGGACTCGGCGCCGTGCCAAAGCGATCGCGCTGCGTGCGCATGATTGTGTACTGTTCCGCCAGATAGCTGGCGAGAAAGACGACCAGCACGATTTTGAGCGGTTCAGAAGGCTGTACGAACAACCCGCCGATCTCCAGCCACAACGCCGGTGCGCCAGCGATACCCGACGGATTGCTGCCAAAGGCGATCGTCGCTGTCAGCAGCAGTAATCCGCCGAAGAGCAGGGTGTAGCGCAGCGTGCGCAGCAGGGCGATCAGGTCGCGCATATAGACCGTGATGACCATTGCCGCGACGCCGACCACCAGCCAGATCGCCTGACGATCGGCAAAGTTGGGCGCCACCCGCTCGATGATGATCAGCCCCCATCCGCACAGCAGCATCACCAGCGGAAACAGCAGCGGATCACGTCGAGGCAGGATGCGCGTCAGCGCCAGCTCTCCAATCACGACGCACAGCAGCCAGGCGCCAAAGATCAACCAGATCGAGCCGTCGGCGCGCGGTCGGATGATCGACAACGCAGTGACATTCACCAACAGAAAGAGCGCGCCCAACCCGATCAGCAATACACTGATCGGGTAGGTGACGCCCGCCTGCATGAGATCGCGTCGTGATGTGGCAAACCGTCGCGCGTCGAGCATAAGGACAGCCCTTCCAGTCACCGACGATTAATCGACGATCCGCTCGATGATGAACGACAACTGCTGCGCGCGGTGCTTGTCGAAGAAATCGCGGTGCGTCATGATGGCATTGTCGAGCGCGTGGTGACAGTTGCAGTCCTCATCATCGTCGATGTAGCGCACCAGATTACCCAACGCCTGCTGCGCAACCGCAAGGTTGGTGTGCATGGTCTCGACCACCATTTCCACGCTCACGGGTTGTTGATGCCAGACATCATAGTCGGTGACATGGGACATCGAGACGTAACACATCTCGGCTTCACGCGCCAGGAAGCATTCCGGGCTGGTGGTCATGCCGATGATGCTGCATCCCCACTGACGAAAAATCTCGCTCTCGCCGCGCGTGCTGAAACGCGGACCCTCGATGGTGATGTAGGTGCCCCCTTCATGCACTGTCCCGCCCGCTGCACGCACCGCCTGCACCGTGAGTCCGCTGATGGTGGCACAAAAAGGATCGGCGACGCCGACATGCGCCACCAGCCCGGTATCGAAGAATGATCGACCGCGATTGTCTTTCGTGTAGTCAAACAACTGATCCGGGACGACGATATGACCGGGCGCGTAATCCTCACGCAGCGAACCACAGGCATTGATGGCGATCACGCGCTGCACACCCAGCATCTTCAACGCAAAGATGTTGGCACGGTAGGGCACCGTCGTCGGCGTATATATATGCCCGATGCCATGACGAGGGATGAACGCGATCCGCTTACCGTGCAGCGTGCCCGTGACAATCGGCGCGCTGGGACTGCCAAACGGGGTGACGACATTGAGCTGTTCTACATCGCGCAGTTCTGGCATCTGATACAAGCCGGAGCCACCGATCACACCAATTTGTACGCTTTCCATTTAACCTGCCTCCTGGTCTGTCCAATCCGGCTGTGCTGCAAAATATCAGTGAAAACAGTTTTAAAAGTGCTTTATCGGTCGAGATCGATACGAAACCGGCGCCCGCCGACGCCGATCACATCTCCATCGGTGACGACGACGGGTTTCGATATCACCAGGCCATTGATACTGGTTCCATTGCGGCTGTCTCGATCCTCCAGCCACCACTGACCCTGCCGCAGCGCCAGGAGCGCGTGTTCGCTGCTGGCAAAGTCATCCTCGATCGGGATGGTATTGCTTGGCGCGCGCCCGATACTGGTCAATGGCAGGAGCGGATGGATCACCCCTGTTTCGTCCACCGCTGACTCGCTCGCTTCCGTGTGCAGCTCGACCAACTGCCCATAAATACGGCGCTGCACATTGGCTGCCGTGACGCTATGTTGATAATCGCGCCACAGCGCGATGAAGATCACTGCCACGATTCCGAGCAGCAGCGCCGCCGAGATCAGGCGTAGTATGAACAGCAGCAGTTGCGCATCCAAGGCTGGCGTCCTGATCAGGGGGCGGGTGAGGGGAGCGCGCTGGTCTGACCCTCACTCATTGAGGCGTCTTCGAGATATAGCAGGCGTGTTTTGCCGATCGACAATACATCGCCTGGCTGCAAACGGTGTTCACGTACCGCCACATCGTTGATGGTAATCCCACTTTGACTGTTCACGTCGAAGGCGAAATAGGCGCCATGCCGCAGTCGCAGCTGCACATGATGCCGGGAGATGAATTGATCAGCCAGAATGATGTCGTTGTCGCGCCCGCGCCCGATGTTGATCAGCGGCTTTGTGAGCGCGACCGTGCGATCGCCGTCGATCACCAGCACAGGATTACTGGGGGAACGCTGGAGTGCAGCCTGCAGCGCATGTGAGTCCAGCGTCTGCGTGGTATGCTGCGGATCGTGCTGGTGCGCGGTCGTCACCTGGACGGCGCTGTTGTTCGACGCCAGATCGGGCAGCAGTACCACGACGGGCGCCACATGCAGACGGTATCCTGCCGTCGCGACCAGCTCCAGAATGTGATCGCGCAGCAGCGCCGCCAGCTTAGGTTCACGTATCAACAGGTGATCGTGCATATCCTGATGCAGCCGGATGATGTAGTGATCGGGCGCGATCGGGCGCGAGTCGGTGTCCGGCGACGCGAGCAGACCGCCCTCGATCGCGCGTCCCAGATGGACGGCTAGATCGTGCGCGCGCAGCCCTCTGCCGAATAGCTGTGCGAAAGCGCCTTCGATCAGGCGCTCAAGACGGGCTTCAAATCGGGTGACAGGTTGATCGCTCATAGGGGCGATTATAGCCCACCCGCTGGAGACCCACAATCCGACACTCCATCCAGGAGTAACGCCATGACGATAGCAATATTGGGCAGCGTGGTGTGAAATTATCGGGTGGGCAAAAACAATAATTGAGCGCTGATGGCGTCGGGTGGCACCTACACCGCGTTGTACAATATACAGACATAATGAAAGGACGGGCGGATCATCATGACCCGCCCGTCCTTTTATTGCGCCTACTGGAAAAGTGTTACAAGCCGCGTGGGACGAAAACAGGCTCCGAGGGCACATTGTCCGCCCAGATGTCGTTGATCTCGACCTGAGTAGTATCGGCGGCGCGCAAATCGTCCAGATAGGTGCTAAACGCGATACTCTGCTGCGTATCGGCTTCGGCGTCGGTGACCGCGCGCTGTTCGCGCCCCGTCACCTGGATGACGTGGAACCCGAACTGCGTCTGCACCGGTCCGAGGATCGCGCCGACTGCACCTGTCGTCACCGCGTCGGCAAATTCTTCGACATAGCGGTCGGGCTGTGACCAACCGAGTTCGCCGCCATTTTGCGCGCTGCCGTCGGTGGAAAAGAGGGCAGCCAGTGCTGCAAACGATTCGCCCGCTGCCAGCGCATCGACGACGCGCTGCGCTTCTTCCTGTGACGCTACCAGGATATGACGGGCGTTGACGAACGTGCCCATCGCTTCATTTTCACCGAGGACAGCTTCGCGCACCTTTTGACGCAGCGCGCGCTGTGTGAAGTAGGCGATGATCGTCGCCTCGGACACGCCAGCGCTGCTGGTGACGCGGCTGTAGAAGCTGCTGCGCTGATCCTGGAACTGCTGCTGCCGTTCTTCGACGCTCGGTGTGGCGCTCGGTGTCGGGGTCGCCGCCGGAGTGCTGGTGAACGCCGGCGTGGTGGTCGGGAGCTGAGTCGGCGCCAGCGCGTCCACCGTCGCCTCGATGGTGGCGGTCGGGACGAGCGTCTCGGTCGGGATGGGCGAGGGCGTCGGTGAGACGATCGGCGTCGGCGTCAGCGTCGGGGAAGGCGTGGCGGTGGGATCAACCACGCCTGCATTTGGATCATAGGCGAAATACTCGTTGATCTCTCGCTGTACATCTTCGTCGGTGACGGCGATACCGAGTTCGTCGGCTTGCTGACGGATCAGGACATCTTCCACCATATCGCCCAGGACGCGGTTGCCGAGCTGATCGGGAACGCTCAACTCGTTGAGCCATTCGCTGTAAGGCGCCTGGCTGGAGATCTGCTGTACGATCTGATCGCTCTCCAGCCCAAAGCCGGAATAGAGCGCGATGCCTTCATTGATTTGCTCACCCAACAGCGCGCGCTCCAGGCGCGTCCGAGCGGTGAAATCACCGACGGTGATCGACGTGCCGTTGACGACAGCGACGGTCTGTGCCGGGCGGATGAACTGATCGACAATGAATGCCAGCACCAGGATCACCGCGATCAGCGCCCCCGCCGCCACGACTCCCAGGATGACGAGGCGCTGCACGGCTACCTCGCGCTCGTGTTTGGTATGATATTCACGCAAAAGGCGCTGTTGTAAAATACCTTTTGGTTGTTCGGACGCCGCGTCCGGTTTGCTCGCTTTAGTGGCGCCGACTTTTGGCAGCCCGGTCGTAGTGCGTTTCGACATCGCGGTTCCTCGTGTTCAGAGTTGGCGCACTAGTCAGTGATGACGATGAAAGGGAGCAGTGCCAGATGACGCGCACGCTTGATCTCACGCGCCAGTTCACGCTGGCAGCGCGAGCAGTTGCCGGTCTGACGACGCGGCTTGATCTTGCCGGATTCGTTGATGTAACGCTTGAGCGTATCGACATCCTTGTAATCGAAGCACTTGCCCTTCGGGCAGTACTGCGTCTGGCGATAGCGGCTGCGCGTGAATGGCGCCGGACGACGACCACCGCCGCCGCGACCTTCGCCGCGACCTTCACCGCGACCTTCACCGCGTCCGCCGCGATCATCACGTCCTTCACCGCCGCGACTGCCGCGCTCTTCTACTGCGCCTTCTTCCGGCGCTGCTACTTCTTCACCCGCTTCATCCGCTGGGCGGCGGCGGCGTACTTCATCAGCCATTATTATGCTCCATAGTGGGATAGATTGTCATTGTTGTCGAGTCAGGGTGAATCGCGCGTATGCGATCAGGCGTCATTGGAGCCGCCTGAATCGACGCTGATCGGATTAGTCTTCGTTGCGGACGAACAGATAACGCAGAATGTTCGGCGCGAGATTCAGGCTGCGTTCCAGGTCGTAGAGCGCGCTCGGCTCCAATTGTGCCGCGAACAGCACATAATAGCCTTCACGCTGCCCGTCGATCTCGTAGGCGAGCTTCTTGCGCCCCCAACGGTCGATACGCGCGACCTGACCCTTGTCCTCGGTCTCGACCCAGCCGCGTACTTGATCGACGCTGGTGTTGACAGCGCTGTCATCGGCACCTTCGAGGCGCACGATGAACGTCAGTTCATAAGAACGTTTCATGGATACTTGCTATTCCTTCCGTGGGCTTGCCCCACTGGATGCGAGTGCGTCCGTTGTGGAGCGGAATGTTGTGAAATTACAGGAGATACATCCTACCTGACGGCAGCGTTATTATCAACGGTTAAAAGCGCGGTCGAGGCAGCGCGGGCGTGGATGAGGCGCGCGCTGGTCACCGCCAGCGCGACCACCATCCAAAACAGCGTGATCGAGGCGTGAAAATCGATGCGAAAATAATAATGGTCGGAGGTCGCATTCAGCAGCGCCGCCAGCAGCGCGGCATGATAGCCGATGATGATCGGATGCAGATCGTCGTCGGGCGCCATCGCGCGCCACGCGCGCCAGCCATACCAGAACACCGTCATGATCGTGATCGCAAACAGGATCACTCCGCCCAAGCCGATATGATTCGCCATGATGAAATACATGCTGGCAGCACTGGTATACAGGTCTCTATCGGGCACGCCTGTGAAGCCGACGCCAGCGATCGGATAGCGCTCGATCAGTCGCAGCGAGTCGCGGTATTCTCCGACGCGCATCTGTGTCGCCAGATCGCTGACGGTGAACGCCTGCACAAAGCGGTCGATGTAAGCGCGTGTTTGCGGCAGCGCCAGCAGCAGCACAAATCCGACCACGAGCAGCAGCCAGTAACGACGATACGGTTTGAACGCGCCGATGAAGACCAGACTCAGCCCGAATGCCAGCATCGCCGCGCGCGAAAATGTCAGGATCAACGCCAGCAAGACCGCGCCCAGGATTCCCCATGCCAGCCAGCGCCAGCGCATGACCGGGCGCCGCGCGAATACCTGCGGCGCGATCATCGCGGCGGCGATCGCCAGGAATCCGCCGAGCGCATTGGGATCGACCCAGGTGCCGATCGCGCGTTCGGGATTGAGCGGACTGTCCTCGATGTAGCGGATGACGCCGCCGTCGGGATAGCCGATGCGTTCCAGGCGCACCAGCGCCCATTCCGAGGTCGCGTCGGGCAGCGCGTACAGGATCAGCGCCGTCACCGCCTGCGCGCCGACCGCCAGCATCACCATCAGCACCAGCCGCCGCAGCGTGCGCGTGTCACGTAACAAGTCGGTCAGGATGAAGACCATGCCGATGCTCAACAGCGTCTCCGCGAACTGGCGTAGGATCGTCTGTGTCGGCGGGGCATAGCGCAAGCCCAGGATGAAGCTGATCAGCAGCCAGCCGATGTACAACGCCAGCGGCGCGTGGACGATCGTGAAACTGAGCGCGCGGCGTCGTCCGGTCATCCACTGGAAAATATAGACCGTCAGAAAGGCAGCCATCGCGCCGTCGAGCAGGGTCGGCGTGAAACCGACATCGAACGGAAAGGTGCCGAAGGGCAGCAGCGCCATCACCCCAATCATGCCATACAGCGCCGCCATCATATCGGTGATGATGTACAGCCCTGCCAGGATGCCGATCACGACGCCGATCGCCAGGATCGGATCGAGGACGGCGATCAGCCCGCCGATGCCGACGCCGATCACGCCGATGACCAGCCCGACGATCACGGCGTACAGCCGTCTATCCGCTTGCGCGACCCATTTTTGGAGGGGATTGAGCGTGATCATGTGCAGCGCGCTTTCTGATCGTGTTTATAAGCGTGAATGCGCCGAACAGCATCAGCGCGGTGAGCGTGACGGCGCTGACGATCGCGCCGATTCGATAGGTGAGCGGATTGTACACGAGTTCGACGGTGTGCGATCCCGGCGGCAGCGCGATCGCCGCCAGCGCGCCATAGGCGCGCAGTATCTCGATTGGCGTGCCATCCAGTGTCGCGTACCAGCCAGGATAGGTGGGCAGCGCGATCGAGAGGATGCCATGCCCATCCGATGCCGCCGCGATCACGATCCGCTCTGGTGCGAACGAGACCACGCGCGCGGCGGTCGGGTCGCCAGGATCGATCGTCACGGGCTGTTCCAGGATGACCGTCTGGCGGGGCACGAACGAGTCGCGGCTGAGTACATCGTAGGCTTCGCGCGCGTCCATCACCGTCCACACGTCGTGTTGGATCAGCGCAAACGGACGCGGATCGTCCAGGCGGTGCAGGTTGACCGCACCATAGCGATCGCTTCCCGACGCGATGATGCGCGCTGGCACGGGCAGCTCCGCCCAGTCACTGAATACGCGATCGACCGCGAATACTTCCCAGGCACGGGCGTCGGGCATATCCCCCTCGATGATCGCGTAGGGTTCTGCCAGCCACAGCGGACTGATCCCGCGTATGTCGTGCAGTCCGTACAGACTGGCGTAGTTGTCGGTCAGACCGCGTGAGCCATCGACGCGGGCGGCGGCATTTTCTAACCCTGAAACGGTGAGGGCGGCGGCGACCAGCGGGGATGGGATGGTGCTGGTCTGTCGATCGGGTGGGATCGGATCGTAGACCGCAGCGGCATTCATGCCGACGGTGACCAACTCGAACGCCAGGATCAGTGCGATCGCATACAAGGCTGCCGTTTTGCTTTGTCCGACGGTGACGCGCGTCGTGAGCAGATACACCCCACCGACCGCTCCCACCGCCAGGACTGCCCGGTTGAATGCCAGCGCGTAGGCGCTGGGTGCGGCGATCAGGTTGAGGAAGATCAGCGTCGTCAGTACCAATAGGATCATCAGCAGGCGGTAGAGCGTCAGGCGCAGTCTCAGCCCGGCGCCGTGTTCGCGTTCTGCGCTCCAGCGCGCGAGCGCGTCGGCACCCCATGCCGCCATCAGTGCCAGCGCGATGGTGAACACAAAGGCGGCGCGTTCCTGTCCGCGAAAGAAGCGCAAACCGGGCACAAGATTGTAAAGCACCGGAAACAGCGCGCCGTTATCTCCAAAGCTCCACAACAGCGCGATCCCGCCGACGACGATCCAGAATACCGCCGCGCGACCCCGCCGCCATATGCCGATCGCCGCCAGAATGATGCCGGTCATGCCGACATAAAGCGGTGACCACTGGCTGATGACGCCCGGCAGTGCCATCTGCACAACATCCCCGATCGGGAAACCGTTGGCTTTGGCGTCATAGCCGAAATCGACGCGGGTGGTGTGGGTCAGATATTCGATTCCCGGTAAGAGCTGCACCGCCGACAGTCCGAGCGCGATCGTCCCGAACAGCAGCACCCCGACCGCGAAGCGCCAGCCCGCGTCGCGCCGCTCGTAACAACGCCACGCCAGCAGCGCCAGCAAGAGCAGCGTGATGAAAAAACTGGTCTGCGGATGACCCGCCAGCCACGACAGACCGAGCGCGAAACCCGTCCACGTCAGCGGCGCCAGCCGGAGCGGGCGCGTCTCATCGGCGGTAGCGGTGACGATGCCGAGCGCCGCCGCCGGAAACCAGGCGCCCGCCTCCAGGATCGCCAGTTGCAGCGGCGGATACCCGGTCATAAAGCCGCCGTAGCCCGCGATTAGCGCCGCCACCAGCCCGGCAAAAGGCGATCCGGTCAGTTTGCGCGCCAGCGCGTACATCAGCAGCGTGAATGCCAGCACATGCGCGATTACCTCGATTTGCAGTGCTGCATAGCTCCAGCCGCCTCCCAGATACGCCAGCGCGATCGTGAGCAGCCGGGGTGGATAAAAGACCGCCGCCTGGGTGTCGGCGATGAAGGGCAAGCCGCCGTTGTTGTGCGGATTCCACAGCGGTATCTCGCCAGATGTGAAGCGCACGTATTGATAGCCCGCGAACGCGAAAAACTGACCAGAAAAATCACCCTGCGTGAACGATGCCTGATCCGCCGCGATCGGCGTCAGGATGCGCCAGAAAAACAGCCCCCACAATAAAATCAGAACGATGATCATCATCCGGTCGAGACGGCGAGCGCTCATGGCGCATCCTGACCGCGCGGCAGGACGCGCACCCGACTCAGGTAGGCGTAATCGTTCGCCATGCCGCCATCCGCCGTGACCACACGCAGACGCGGGAAGGTGCCATCACTCGGATTGAGGTACAAGCCGATCTCCAATTCATAGATGCCTGGCGTGACTGGTGTCTCCGTGTCGAGCGTCAGGACGTGTTTATCCTCGATGATTTCGCCGCGCGTCCAGGTCGTCGTTGGACGAGACCAGTCGGCGGGCTGTGCATCCGACCCGGCATACAGCGTCATGCTGGCGGGATCGACGATGTGCGCGAACACGATGTAATCACGGTCGATCGGCGCGATCTCCCGCCAATAGAGCGTGAGCGCCGTGCTGTCACCCGCGCGCGGGCTGAGATCGTCCAGATGGTAGCCTACCAGCTCGATCAGTCCGCCGAAGTTGATCGAGGATGGGTTCGGCACATCGAATGTGCTTGCGCGCGGTGCGATCTGTGCGTCTCCAATCGTGAAAGTCGTCGCTGGCGCCTGGTTCACGATCGACCGTTCTCCAGTGGGCAGATGGTACAGTCCGATCGCCACCGTGACCGACTGCGGCGCATAGGCGTTAGGCGGCACACGGACGGCGATCTGCTCATGCCACGCGCGACCGGGCGGGAGGTCGCGTGTTGCCAGCTTTCCGGCACCGGGATAAATATCGCGCTGCCCGATGATCACATCATCGGCTGTCACGAGATGCACGAACAGACTCCAATCGCGCGCAAACACGTCATCGACCCGCCAGGTCAAATCGAGAAATATATAGTCGTCGGGGCTTGCTGTATCCGTTATCACGGCGGCGCTGATCAGGGACAGTTGTCCGCCATCGGGCGCCGCGAAGGATGCGATCGGCGTTGCGTCGTCGAGCGGGATGAGTTGTTCAGGTAGGGCATAGGCGGGCGCGATCACCGCAAACGGTGCCAGCAGCGCGACCCCAGCGAACCAGCCGACGACGGGCGTCAGCAGCGCGCCGCGCCAGCGGATGGGTGCCCAGGTCGTCATCCCGACCACCAACCAGATCAGGATCGACGAGAGCGCGCCGAACATCAGCCGTCCCTGCGATGCGGGCGTCTCGCTCGTCCAGCGCGCATACGACAGCAGATTGATGCCGATCCATGCCAGCGTCATCGCATAAGGCAGCGCGCGGCGGATCGTGTCGGGGCTGAGCGGTGCGCGGGCGACCTTCAGCGCGAAATAGACGACTCCGCCTGCCATCCCGATCAGCGCGATCCCGTCGAAGACCGCATACACCCAGGCAGGCAGCGGCAGATTGACCCCGCCAAAGAAACCCCAGAATGCCTGCATGAAGCTGGATCGTTCCGCCCAGATTTGCGCCAGGTTCGCCGGGATCGCGCGCCGACCGACAATATCCAGGAATGTCTCCAGCCCGGTCGGATCGCCGTAAAGCTGGAAATTACGCAGATACCACCAACCGGCGATGACGATGGTCAGTCCGCCGCTGATCGCGCCGCCGACGATCAGCGGACGCCAAGCCCGCGTGCGCCAGGCGATGATCGCCAGACTGACCGCGACGATGGGCAGCATGAAACCGATGTTGAATTTCGCCAGCAGCCCGGCGCCTGCCGTGACGCCGATGACGGCATAGGTTGTCCAGCGCGGGGGACGCTCGACGCGCAGCAGTCGCACGACTTGCAGCGTGAGCAGATTGCCGATCAGCGTCGAAAGGTTGTCATTGTTGACCGACCCGGCGATGAACAAAAACATCGGCAGACAGGCATTCAGGACTGCCGCTCCCAGGATCACCTCCGGGCGATCCGGAAACAGCGCACGCGCCAATGTGAACGTCACCCAGACGGTGGCCGCTCCCAACGCGATCGACAGGAAACGAGCCAGAACCAGCGCCAGCAGTGTGCCGCGCCAGGGCAGGGCGTCCGGCGGATGAATCATCATGTTGATATTGCCGTCGGGATGCACGACACCAATGTCGGCGTGCGGATTCTGGCGGCGGATCGAGTCCATGTCCGACGTGTCGATCCAGGCAGTGAGGATTGCCGCTGCCATGTAATACAGCGGCGGTTGGCTGCCTTCCTGACGCCAGGCGCTGGCGACGCCGGGGGTTTGCGGGGGCAGCGCCAGTCCGTTGTCAGCCAGATACGCCACCATCGGGTAATGCCACAGCTCGTCGGACGCCTCGAAAGGCGGGGTGATCAGGCTGTAGATCGTCGCCAGTACCACATAAAACGCGATGATCGCCGTGCGCCAGCGTGCCAGCGTCACAGTCGGCTCCGTTCCGCGATCACCCGCTCGAAAAATCGCACTGTGTCGTCCGCGATCTGATCCCAGTCGAAATGAGCCGCCAGGTGCGCTGCGCCCGCTTTAAGACGTGCGCGCAATGCCTGATCGTGCGCGATCTGCGACAACGCTGTCTGCAGCGCGCTGGCATCGTTGGGCGGCACCAGCAGCAGATTGACGCCATCCTCGAATGTCGGCAGCGCGACTCGCGGCTGCGTGGTGACGATCGCGCATCCCAGGCGAATCGCCGCCATCAGGCTGCCGCGTCGATACGAGGCGCCGTCGGCAAAGGGCAGCGCGACTCCATCGGCAGCCGCCAGATAGCCCGCGACCTCCGCCTCGCCCAGGTAACCGGTGCGATGAATCAGCGGTGCTAAGGCAAGCTGGGCGATCAATGTGTCGATCGACTCGATATAGGCGCGATTGGACGGATCGCTGTCGCCCGCGACCGCGCCGATCAGCGCCAGACGGATCGGCACGCCCTGATCGCGCAGCTCTGCCACCGCGTGCAGCAGCGTATCGAGACCCTTGCTGTGATTGACCAAGCCGAAAAATGCAATCACGACATCTTGTCGTCCCGCCCCGCACGCCTGACGAAAAAGCGCGATCGTGTCTGGGTCGGGTCGGGCGCTGAGGATGTTGCTGCCGATCGGGATCAACCGTAAGCATGGCAAGCCGTCGAGCTGTGCCGCGTCCTCGTGATTGGTGACGATCACCCCGTCCGATGCGGTCGCCAGCCGCCGCACGATCGCGTCACGCAGTTTGCCCGCCTTGGGGAACAGATAGGGGTGGCGCAGATCGTGAAAGGTCGTGACGAACGGAGTCGCGCGCAAAAAGTCCGGCAGGAAATGCACCAGCGCCGACATCCGATAGGCGGCGGTCTGAAATTGCAGGTCGATCACATCGGGGCGAAAGGCGCGTACCCAGGCACCGATCGCCGCTGGCGCCGTGAGCGCATTCCACGATCGCATTCGCGGATCGACCTGCACGCCGTCGTTCGAGGCGTGGGCAGCCGGGGGCGTCGTCAGCACGCCGACGGTGTGTCCATGTCGAACGAGCGTCTGTGCCAGGATGGAGGTGTAGGCGCCGACTCCGCCCTGCATCGGCGGGTATTCGCCGCTGATGAGTCCGATCCGCATCACGACACCCGCAAGCCAGAATGCAGCACCTGCCAATACTGGCGCACCCGTTCACGACGCAGGGCGCGCTTGTGACCGAGCGCGCCTTTGGCAGCCTCGACGAGGAGCTGCGTCGCGTACATCGCCAGCAGAAACCAGCGTAAGCCGTGCGCGACGAGGCGCCCGTGATATTTGCGAAAGTAGCGCAGCTTGCTTTCCTGAAAATGGATATGGCGCCGCGCCGCGATCTGGTCGGTGCTTTTGCCGCCGTGATGCACGATGCGCGCGTCACCCAGATAGACCACGCCCCATCCAGCATCTTTGGCGCGGCGGCACCAATCCATTTCCTCGGAATACATCACATAGCCCGTGTCGAGTCCGCCGAGCTGTTCGTAGACCGATCGGCGCGCCATCAGCGCCGATCCCTGCACCCAATCGACCGCGACAATGGCATCGTCCGCCGCGTCACGCACGAAATAGCGATCCAGGATCACATGCGGCGCGATCGGCTGGAGCCAGGTGCTTTCAAACAGCGCAGTGGCGATCGTCGGGAAGCGGCGGCGCGTCGATTGGTGGCTGCCGTCGCTGTTGAGCGTGTGTGCGCCGACGATAGCGATGCCTGGATGCGTCTCCAGATAGGCTGCCATGCGCTCGACCGCATCGCCGATCACCTCGGTATCCGGGTTGAGCATGAGCAGATAGCGACCGCGCGCGGCGGCAAAGCCGAGGTTGTTGCCCTGGGTGAAGCCGATATTCTCGCTCTGTGGGAGGACGATCACGCGCGGAAAGCGCGCCTGCACGCGCGCGACGGTATCGTCGGTGCTGGCAGAGTCGATCACGATCACTTCGGTGTCGTCGCGGGCGATCACGGGAATCAGACTGGTCAGACACGCCGCGAGCAGGTCAGCGACATTCCAACTGACGATCACGATCGAGAGGAGGACGGTGGGGTGAGTCATGGGCTGGATTGTACCAGATGATCGCACGGTTGAGTGCGATTCGCGTGACTATCACCTTTACGTTACCATCATCTGATCTGCGTAATCCGGGGATTTTCAGATGACATCAAATGACATGCAAGAAGACTCACCCTATGTCTTCATCTCTTACGCGCGCCCCGATCAGGCGGTCGCTGAACAGGTCGAAAGACGGCTCAGGAATGAAGGCGTGCGCGTCTTCCGTGACACCAGCGAGATCCGCGAAGGCGCCAATTGGGATATGACGATCGAGCTGGCGCTGCGTGAATGTACACGCATGGTGGTCTTGCTGTCACAGGCATCGATGCCGTACCGCAAAGAGGTGCATCGAGAGTGGTTTTATTTCGACCAGGAGCGCAAGCCGCTGTATCCGCTCTATGTCGAGGACTGCGATCGCCACACCCGTTTTTATGCCTACAATTATATCGACGCACGCGCCGATATGACCAATGCGCTCGATCGACTGATGACCGCATTACAGCGCCCGTTCGACAGCCCGCAGGCAAATGTCGGCGCTGATCGCGTCGGCGTATTCGCCAATATCGAGGTCGAGCCGCGCACGCTGCCGGAGATTCTCGACGCACTGTTCGAGGCGGTGCGCCATCCCGAAGGGGCGATCGTGCTGTCGGTCGAGCAGGTGAACGCGCTCAAGGATCACAAGCCCGCCGACCTCAACGAATATCGACTGGGACGAGTGGCGGAGTGGTCGCTGCCACGTTATCAGCTCGACAATCGTTTCGTACATCTGACGCTGCTGATCGATAAGGGCGAGTCCGACCCCATTCGCTGGCAGCGTCCCGACGAAACGCGCTTCAACGATCTGCGCGCGGTGCTGGCACATGCCGCTGATCCGGCATTGGTGCTGTTGGGCGCGCCGGGATCGGGTAAATCGACGCTGCTGCGGCGCTTTCAGCTCGATCACAGCATCGATCGACTCCGGGATAGCACCGAGGTGGTCACATTTCTGGTGCAGTTGAACGGGTATCGCGCTCCCTCCAGCGGTATGCTGACCAACCCGCGCGAATGGCTGTCGTCGCGCTGGCGCGAACGCTACCCGGCGCTGCCGCCTCTGGACAGCTTCCTGAAGGCGGGTCGGGTCGTGCTGCTGCTGGATGGGATCAACGAGATGCCGCATATCAGTGTCGCGGATTATCACGCGCGCGTCGGCTTGTGGCGTTCGTTCATGCAGGAGGCGGCGCTGACCGGCAACCGGTTCGTCTTCACCTGCCGCAGTCTCGATTACAGCGCCAGCCTGAGCAGTGCCGAGCTGAGAGTGCCTCAGATCGAGGTGCAGCCGATGAACGCCGAACAGATGCGCGACTTTTTGCGCGCCTATGTGCCTGCGCACGACGCGATGATCTGGAAAGAATTGGACGGTTCACCCCAATTCGGTTTGTTTCAGACGCCGTACTTCCTCAAGCTGCTGTGCGATCAGGTCGAGGCGACGCGCACTATTCCTAAAGGACGGGCGGCATTGTTCACCAGCTTTGTCCGTCAGGTGTTGCAGCGCGAGATCAATGGCGAGCTGTTCCAGCCCGACACCTTGTTGAGCGACCGCGATCATCAGAAGTTGTCGCTGCGCGCCTGGCGCACGCCGTTCGAGCTGCCCGAACGCGGCATCCTGATCCCCAAACTGAGCGGACTGGCGTTTTCGATGCAGAGTCAGGTCTCTCAGACGGATGGCGCACACCTGCGCATCGACTTTGACGCTGCCTGTGACCTGCTGGCGCACGACCGTGATGCCGACCTGATCAAAGCAGGCGTGGCGTTGAGCGTGCTGGATGAAGACCTGGTGCAGGAAGAGATCACCTTCTTTCACCAACTGCTGCAGGAATTTTTCGCCGCGCGCATCCTGGCGGAACGTCCCGATCCGGCTCTGGTGCATACTGAGTGGGAGGCGGAGGCAGTCACACCGCACCTGACCGATACTTTCAAGAAGCTGGCTGATGGTGATCCACTGCCGCTGCTGCCGCAAACCGGATGGGAAGAGACGACACTGACCGCCGCGCCGATGAGCCGAGATCCTAACGGCTTCATTCACGCTCTGATGCCGCACAACCTCGCTCTGGCTGGACGCAGCGCGGCGGCAGGCGAAGCGACGATCACGCCGGCGCTGATCAGCGAATTGCAAAGTGCGCTGATCGCGCGTGGACGCGACATGCGCGCCGATCTGCGTGCCCGCATCGCGGCGGGACATGCGCTGGGCGCGCTCGGTGATCCGCGTTTCGCGCGCAGCACGGGTGCATATGGCGATTATCTGCTGCCCCCGCTGGCGTCGATCCCCGGCGGAGCGTACCCGATCGGCAGCGCCAGTGACGAGCATCCTGACGAGCAGCCCGCGCACACCGTCGATCTGGTAGCGTTTCAGATCGGCGTCTTTCCGATCACCAATGCGGAATATCGGATGTTCGTCGCCGCAGGTGGCTATCAGGAGGATCGGTGGTGGGACTCCGCTGATGCGCTGGCGTGGCGGCGCGGCGAAGGGAGCAGCGATGCGCAAAAAGAGGATTGGCGCGGCACGCGCGCGCGGCTGCAAGCGATGTCCGAGGACGAGATACGCGACTTGATCGCGCAAAACCGGATCACGTCGGAACAGGCGGATGAGTACATCGAGCTGCGCAACGCCAGCGATGAAAAATTCGAGGAGAAGCTCGACGAATGGTATCCGTCTGGGATCACAGCCCGCCAGCCGGAATTCTGGGACGACAGTAATTTCAATCTGCCCGCGCAGCCGGTCGTCGGCGTCACCTGGTTCGAGGCGCGCGCCTACTGCGCCTGGCTGACGGCGAACGTCGGCAAGGGCGTGTATCGTCTGCCGACCGAGATCGAGATCGAGGCGGCGGCGCGTGGCACAGCCGGACGATCGTTCGCCTATGGCGATCGATTCGAGGTGGAGAGAGCCAATACGTTCGAGAGCCACATCCGCCGGACGACGCCGATCGGTATTTTCGATAACGCGACCCCGGAAGGGGTGTACGACCTGAGCGGCAATGCCTTTACCTGGACGCTCTCGATTTACGATCAGGAGTCGTTTTCGTACCCCTATCGAGCCGACGACGGACGCGAGTCGCTGACGGCACCCGATGTGGCGCGCGTGCTGCGCGGCGGGTCAGCGCTCAATTTTCAAAAGTTCGCCCGTGCCAGCGCCCGTGATTATTATCCGCCCAGCGAACGACTGGACAGCTTCGGCTTTCGCGTCGTCTACAGCGAGGCATAGACGTGGACTTTACGCGATGGTGCCGATACCCGTGAACAGCCGTTCGGCATTTTCGGTGGTGATACGCGCCATCTCGACCGCGCTTATGCTGTGCAGTGACGCCAGACGCTCGACGATGTACGGGATGTAGGCGGGTTCGTTGCGTTCGCCTCGGTGCGGCATCGGTGTGAGATAGGGCGCATCGGTCTCGACCAGCAACCGATCGAGCGGCACGCGCGCGGCGATCTGACGGGTCGATTCAGCGTTTTTGAAGGTGATCGGTCCGGTGAAACCCAGGTAGAAGCCGATCGCCAGGGTACGTTCCGCGATCGCCTGGGACGCGGAAAACGAGTGCATCACGCCAGGGCGGGATCGCAGCGGCTCGTCCAGGTCACGCACCCAGGATTCCAGGATCGGCAGCAGATCATCGCTGGCATCGCGGTTGTGAATGATCACAGGCAGTGCCAGGCGCGCAGCCAGATCGAGCTGGGCGATAAAAGCCCGGTGCTGCACCTCTTTAGGACTGTGATCGCGGTAGTAGTCCAGCCCTATCTCGCCCAACGCCACCACTTTCGGCTGCCCGGCTTGCAGGGTCATGCGTGTGATCGCCTGGGCGCCGTCGGTATCGAATGCGCTGGTGTTATTGGGATGAATGCCGATGCACGCGAACACACCTCTATGGGCTTGCGCCATTTGGATCGCGCCGTCGGCAGCCGCGACATCGACCGACGGGATGATCACACGCGCGACGCCGGCGGTCAGCGCGCGCCTGATCACGGCGTCAAGGTCGTCGTTATAAGCGTCAAAATCGAGATGACAGTGTGTATCGATCATATCAGGTGCGACTCGCGGACTTCAGTTGATCATAATCGGCGCGCACCATCATCTCGATCAGCGCCTCGAACGACACTTCCGGCACCCATCCCAGTTTTTCGCGCGCCTTGGACGGGTCACCGATCAAGAGATCGACCTCAGCCGGACGCATGAAACGCTGATCCTGCACTGCGAATTGCTGCCAATCGAGATCGACACAGTTGAACGCGACCTCCAGCAATCGCTGCACCGTGTGCGTCTGTCCGGTGGCGATCACATAATCGTCGGGCGTCTCCTGTTGCAGCATCAGCCACATCGCGCGCACGTAATCCCCGGCGAAACCCCAATCGCGCTGTGCGTCGAGATTGCCGATGCGCACCTCTTTAATGAGACCCAGGCTGATCATGGCGGCATGGCGCGTCACCTTGCGCGTGACAAATTCGTAGCCGCGCCGGGGCGACTCGTGGTTGAACAGGATGCCGCTGGTGGCGTGCAGTCCATAGCTCTCACGATAATTGACCGTGATCCAGTGTCCGTATACTTTCGCCACGCCATATGGGGAGCGCGGATAGAAAGGCGTGTCCTCGGTCTGCGGCACCGCCTGCACCTTGCCAAACATCTCGCTGCTCGATGCCTGATAGAAACGGATTTTCGGATCGACGGCGCGAATGGCATCCAACATGCGTGTGACGCCGAGCGCGGTCACATCACCCGTCAGGACTGGCTGCTGCCACGACGCCGGGACGAAGCTCTGCGCTGCCAGATTGTAGACCTCTTCGGGCTGCGATTCGCGCAGCGCGGCGATCAGGCTGGTCAGGTCGGTCAGGTCGGCGGAGACGAGCTGTATGCGGTCTTGAAAGTGCTGGATGCGCTCGTAGCTGACGGTAGTGGTGCGCCGCACCAATCCGTAGACCTCATACCCTTTTTCGAGCAGGAGTTCAGCGAGGTAAGAGCCGTCTTGTCCAGTGATTCCGGTGATCAGGGCGCGTTTTGTCATGGCGGGTCTGCATTCCAAATCATAGGGAGAGGGGCGGCATCATGCCGCCCCTCGGCTGACAAACAGGGATGTCGATCGTACTGGAGATGGGCAGGTGCCGCTACGCGCCCGGCGTTGGTTCCTCGGTCGCTTCGATCGCTTCCTCGATCACGGGCACATCGAGCAGATCGAATTCCTGACCGTTGCGCGTCAGGCTGACGTACTGGGCGAATACCCAGCCTGTTTGTCCTTCATAGGTCGCCAGGAGCCACAAACCCTCGAAATTTTGTCCTTCGACGATGAACGAGGTGCCGCCCGGCAGCAGCGCCAGCGATTCTGCGCTGTTGTTGTCGAAGCGACGCAGGTGCAGGTTGGCGCCGACGTTGAGGTTGATCACCTCACCGACGATGCGATCGCGCAGGGAGGGATCGGCGCCAGCGGTGGGCGGGGCGCTCAATACCACGCCCCCGCGCTCTTCGCCAGTCAGTATCACCAGCTCACCGAGTTCCTCGATGCGCGCCAGATCGACCGACTGATCCAGACGATCGAACGCGGTCACATAGAGCGCGCTCACCCATCCAGTGGCGGTGCCATTGGCGTCCTCGAACCGCACGTAGTACCAATCGCGTGCTTCGGTCAGCCCAATGAAGACCACGCGCGTATCGCCAGGCACCAGCGCCAGCGATTCTGCCGTGATGTCGGGCAGACGGCGGATATGGACGCGCGTGCCAGCCGCGACATTGCCCGTCGTTGCGAAAATGGTGCGGTCGGCGGCGGTCGGCGGGGCGATGGCGGTGTCGAGCGATGTGCCAGCGCGATTCGATGGCACGGTCGGCAGGTCAGCCAGGCGCTGCACCCGTCCGCGCGGATCGGAGACTGCCAGGTAGAGCGCGTTGACCCAGGCATTGATGGTGCCGCCGTCCGGCGTGGCGTAGCTGACGAACAGCCAGGTTGTCGCCGGATCGAGGTCTTCGCCGTCGAGCAGCTCATCGACCGGATCGAGGAACGGTTCTGCGTCGGGATCGGGTTCGGTGCCGGGAGTCAGGGCTGGCTCACCCGCGCGTCCCTGTACCACCAGGACGGCGCTGGCGGGTGCCAGACCGAGCGAAAAGGCATCCACGCTCGGATACAAACGCAGATGCAGATTGGCATTGGCGTTGAGCAGAATCCGGGCGGTGGGCGAGTTGGTGGTCGCGGCGGGGGTGGCTTCGGGGCGAATCTCGGCGGCGGGCGCGGGAGTCGCGGTCACGGCTGCGATCGCTGCTTCGGTCGGCACTGGGGTCGGTGTCGGCAGCAGAGCGGCGGTGCCGTCGATCGGCGCGCTGGCGATCGACTGTTGCAGCGCTGCCGGTCGCAGCGTCACCAACTGGGTCGCGCTGTCCGCGCCGGGAATGACGATATTGCTGTAGAGTGTGCCGCCATAGAGCGTGCTGGCGAGCGTATCGGTCACGCTGGCATCCGCCTGGGTAGTGGTGATAGTAATGGTGCGGGTCGAGGCGGGCAGCGCGTTGAAGGTCGAGCCAGTCATCGCCATGTCGGTGACCAGGGCGGCGCCATCGTCGGAGGTGGCGCTGAGGGTCACATTGTCGCCCGCGATATTCACGATCGAGACAATCGCGGTCGTCTCGTCGAGAGCGTCCAATTCCTCGTTCATGATCAGGATGCGCGCTTCGCCATTCACGGTGGCGACATAGAGCGTGATCGCGGCGTTCGGCTCGATGATTACCTCGGTCTCGGCAAACAGGCTGTCTATGCCGATAATGCGCGCCGAAGCGTTGTAGGTGCCGGCTGGCAGGCTGGCGAACAGCGACGAATCACCGAAATTCAGAGAGGGGACGATCAAAGTGTCATCCAGGAAAAGCTCGATCGCCGTGCCACCTGCTACCAGGTGTGCGACTCGCAGTCCCGCGCTGTCTGGCGCGGCGCTGCGCGTCGCCGCCTCAAGCAGCTTCACCTGAGGGGCGTCGGCTGTTCCATACAACAGCAGGATATACGAGGCGCCATTGTTCAACGCATAGGGCGCCGTCGCGACGATCGCATCCGCCGCGCCCGCCCCAGTCGGCACAACCGCCAGCTCATAACTGAGGGCGGGCAGATCGAGCGTGCCATACGATTGGTTGTACTGCAATCCTGGCACGACCGGACGCCCGTCCGCCAGGATGACATCGACGACGGGAGTGCCGGGTACAGCGTGAATCGCGGTGAAGCGCGCCTTGCCCAACCCGATTGGGTTGAGGTCTTCAGCGAAGCGCGTGAATTCCAATGGGGTGGAGGAAGAGGCGACGAAGGTGAGCGCAGCGCCGCTGGGCGCGTCGATCGTTTGCTGCCACAGCACGTCGGTGCTGCCGCTCGCTGCCGCCAGGATCGTGTGTGATCCCGACGGGGCATCGATGTAACTGCTGGCATCACCATATGCCAATGCCGTGATCGCCAGCTCACCGTCGATGTAGACATCGATCGGGCTGGCATCCATCACGACATGTATAAAGCGCAGCAGCGCTGTTTCGCTCGTCTGTGCGCTGGCGGAAACGAGGGCTGTGACCCATAACGCCAATGCGATCGCCGTTATGACGGCGCGATTCATGCGTTTCATCTGCATCGCCTACTCCTGGTTTATATCCCCACTCTAAAAAATGATCAGTAAATCACGGTTTTCTCTGCGGACGCATCGTTATGCGTCCCTGCACCACAAGACAACCGTGATTTACTGATGATACCGCTACTGCCTGTGAATCAGGTGCCTTCTTGCCACTGGCTGAGGTAGTGCGTCTGCTCGCTGGTCAGCATATCGATGTGAATGCCCATCGACAGCAGCTTGAGGCGGGCGATCTCTTTGTCGATGTCTTCCGGCACGGTGTAGACCTGCTTGCCCAGCGACGCGGCGTTTTTGACCATGTATTCCGCTGCCAGCGCCTGATTGGCGAAGCTCATGTCCATCACGCTTGCGGGGTGTCCTTCGGCGGCGGCGAGGTTGATCAGGCGACCCTCACCCAGGATGTAAAGCTGCTTGCCGTTCACGCGGTACTCTTCGACATACGGACGGACGAGCTTGGGATCGCCCGCCGCCATCTGGCGCAGACCGGGGATGTTGATCTCGACGTTGAAATGACCGCTGTTCGCCATCAGCGCGCCGTCCTTCATGGCGGCGAAGTGCTGCGTATCCAGCACGTTGATATCGCCCGTCGCGGTGATGAAAATATCCCCGATCGCGGCGGCTTCGCTCATCGGCATGACGCGGAAGCCGTCCATGACCGCTTCCAGCCCGCGCATCGGATCGACCTCGGTGACGATGACGTTGGCGCCCATGCCCTGTGCGCGGCTGGCGATACCGCGACTGCACCAGCCGTAGCCCGCGACCACGATCACGCGCCCGGCGATCAGCAGATTGGTGGCACGGATGATGCCGTCGAGCGTGCTTTGCCCGGTGCCATAGCGGTTGTCGAACAGATGCTTGGTATCGCTGTCATTGACGGCGATCACCGGGAATTCGAGCGCGCCTTCTTTCGCCATCGCGCGCAGGCGGATGACTCCGGTGGTGGTCTCTTCGGTGCCACCGACGATGCCGTCCAGCAGCTCGCGGCGGCTCTTGTGGATGACGCTCACCAGATCGGCGCCGTCGTCCATCGTGATATGCGGCTGGTGATCCAGACCCGCGCGGATGTGATCGTAGTAGGTGTCGTTGTCCTCACCCTTGATCGCGTAGACCGGGATCTCGTAGTGCGAGACCAGCGACGCGGCAACGTCGTCCTGGGTCGAGAGCGGGTTGCTGGCGCACAGCACCACATCGGCGCCGCCCATTTGCAGGGTGTGCATCAGGTTGGCGGTCTCGCTGGTGACGTGCAGACACGCCGATACGCGCATCCCACTCAGCGGTTTTTCAATGGCAAAGCGCTCCCGAATGGCGCGCAGCACGGGCATTTCCCGCTCCGCCCACTCGATGCGGAAGCGTCCGCCGGTCGCCAGATCGAGGCTCTTCACGTCGTGTTCGATGGTGTTCGTCATAACTGCTCCTTGGATGTGCTTGTCGATGGATCAAGGTCGTGCAGGGCGACGCTTCGCCTTTATAAGTCGTTGGTTGTTCACGCCGCTGTGGGCGTGTCGGTCAACAGGGCGTTCAGGACGCCCTGATCATCGAAGTGAGTGCGAAAGCGGGCGATGAATTCAGCGAGTGTAAAGCTGTGATTTTGCGTGCCGACCTGTTCCAGTACATAGCAGGCGCACAGCGCACCCACCTCGCCCGCTAATTTCCAATCCCAGCCATAGCTGATCCCGCACAACAGCCCGGCGCGATAGGCATCGCCGCCGCCTGTGGGATCGACGATGGTCTCGGTCGGGACGATCGGCACGGCGATCGTGTCATCGCCGACGTAGATGGTCGATCCCTCTTTGCCTTCGGTGATCACCAGCACCTCGATCATGCGGCGCATGTCGTCGCGGGTGAGTCCGGTCTTTTCGCAGATCATGTCTGCTTCATATTTGTTGATCACCATGATCGCCGCGCCATTCATGCCCGCGCGCAGTTCGTCCCCGCTCAGACGCGGCACCTGCTGGCTCGGATCGTACATGAAGCGAATCCCGCGATCGCGGCATTCCTGCGCCAACTGCTGCATGGCGATCGGATCGTTGGGGGAGATGACCACCAGATCGGGCTGACCGGGATAGACATCCGCCAGCGTGTAATCGCGCGCCAGCGCCATCGCGCCCGTGTAGAACGAGGCGATCTGGTTGTTGTCGAGATCGGTATTGACGAAGAACGACGCGGTGAACAGCGTGTCGATCTGGCGCACCGTCGCGGTATCGACGCCAATGGCATCCAGACTGCGGCGGTAATCGTTGAAATCCTTGCCGACCGTGCCGAACAGATGCGGACGCAGACCGAGCCGTCCCATCGTGTAGGCGATATTCGCCGCGACCCCGCCGTAATGCCGGGTCATGTCATCGACGAGGAAACTGAGACTGACCTGATCGAGCTTTTCGCGGAGGATATGTTCCTTGAAATGTCCAGGGAAACGCATCAGGTAGTCGTAGGCGATCGAACCCGTTACAATGATGTCGAGCATGAAAGCGATCATTCCTGCTGGGATATAGCGCGCGAACATTGTACCACACACATTTTGCGCGCTTGTAGTCCCCGCCTTTATTCAATGCTGAGTGTGAGGACGAGCGTACATGACTTTGTTCGATGGACAGAGGCTGTCTCAATCGATCGTGCGGCTGGACCTGGACGGACTGCGGCGCGGGCTGTACGCCGACAAATACTTCGAGAATGTCACGACGATCCTGGAACGCGCCCGCCTCGCGGACAGCACGCACCCCGCGCGACATGGAACCCAGGTGCAGCCTGGCGACCTGATCGTCGAGGCGCAGATTTTCACGCGCCGCGCGCCGCGCGCACTGGTCGCTGGCATCGATATCGCGCTGCTGATGCTGCGTCATGCTGCTGGGATCGCTGTGATCAGTGAAGGCGACTCGTTCCGCGAGACCTACGCCGACTTCAGCGTCGATGCCGCGCATGATGGCGTGATGGTGGCATACGACGGCGAGCCGGAGCATGTCAAACCGATCCTGCGCATACGTGGGCGCTATCAGGACTTTGCGCTGCTGGAGACTCCCATCCTCGGCTATCTGACGCGCGCCAGCCGGATCGCCACCAACGTCTACGATGTGCTGGAGGCAGCCAACGGCAAGCCGATCCTCTACTTCCCGGCGCGCTTCGACCTGCCCGAAGTCCAGGCGCTCGATGGCTATGCCTACTGGCTGGCTGTGCAGCGCTACAATCACGACACGGGCATGACGACGCGCGCAGCCGTCAGCACCGACGCGCAGGCGTCGTGGTGGGGGGGTGTCGGCGGCGGCACCATGCCGCACGCGCTGATCGCGGTCTATCAGGGCGATACGGCGGCGGCGATGGTGGCATTTGCCGAGGCGCTGCCGATCGCCGTAGCGCGAATCGCGCTGGTCGATTTCAACAACGACTGCGTAGGCGCGTCGCTGGCGTGCGCACGCGCCTTGTGGGCACGTCACCGTGCGGCGCTGGAAGCGGACGACGCCGACGGTGCGCGCCGCTGGCGGCTCGATGGCGTGCGCCTGGACACCAGCGCCAGCGTGCGTGATGTCTCGCTGGACGAGGGCGATCCAAACGGGGTCAATCCGAAGCTCGTCCGGCTGGTGCGCGCGGCGCTCGATTCGGCTTGGGAGTCGTGGGATGTCCCCGCCGCGCTGCAAGACGCGGCGCGCGCGTTTTGTCAGGGGGTGAAAATCGTCGTCACGGGTGGCTTCAGCCGTGACCGTATCGCGGCATTCGAGCGCGATCGCGTGCCCGTCGATAGTTATGGAGTTGGTTCGTCGCTGCTGCGCAACGACTCCGCCAGTAATACCGATTTTACGATGGACATCGTGCGCGCGCGCATCGATGGTGCCTGGGTCGATGTCGCCAAGATCGGGCGGCGCGCCAACGATAATCCTGATTTACAGTCAATCGATCTCACACAATTCTGAGGGTAGCTCTCATGTCGGATGATCAGGGTAACGACCGTTCGCCGCGCCTGGTGACCGGACGCAACGGCAGACGGCTGTTCTCGATGGCGGCGCTGTCGGAGCGCGTGCGCGAAGAATTCCTGCTGGAATACGCCGGGACGCCGGCGCTGAGCGAGGCGGACACGTCCTCGCAGCGGATGCGACTGGTGTTGGGCGTGGTCGATTATGTGATCGCGGTCGAGTCGCTGGCGATGGGGTCGGACGACAAAGCGGTGCTGATCCAGCGTGTCTACAGCGAGCTGTTCGGCTATGGCGCGCTCGATCCGTTTTTTGCGGATGCCAGCGTCACCACGATCGCGCTCAACGGCACCGATCATGTGGCGGTGCGCTACGGCAGCCAGGATTTGCAGGAGCTGGGCGCCATCTTCGAGGATGCCGATCAGCTTCAGACCGTCGTGACGCGCATTCTGGAGGATGCCGGGGTCGATCTCACGCCGGAACAGCCGATCGTCGAGACAGGCTTGCAGATCGGCGGGCGGCGCGTCAGCGTCAGCGTGATCTCCCCGACGATCAGCACTGCCGGAGTCGGGATCGTCGCGGACATCCGGCTGCACCCGCCGATCGCGCCGACGCTGGCAGAGCTGGTCGCGTCCGAGGTGCTGACCCGCGATGCCGCCGACACGCTGATCGCCCTGGCGCGCTCGAAATACGGGTTCGTGATCGCCGGGGAGACCGAGACGGGCAAGACCACGCTGCTCAACGCGCTGGCGCTGGAGATCGACCTGACTGGCGTGGTGGCGATCGAACGCACAGGCGAGATGCGTCTGCCCGCGACCGTCACCTGCTACCAACCGTCATGGGGGACGGTAGACAGCGCGCCGGTGACGTTCGGCGATCGCATCGATCTGGCGCTGGCGGATGCGCCGTCGGTGATGATGATCGACGAGGTGCGCGCCGACGAACCCGCCTCGATCGCGCCGCTGCTCGCCCGTGCCGACGCGCCGCGTCAGTGGTGGGTGTTTCGCGGCGCGCCGGATCACAAGCGGCTGCAAAGCGCGCTGGGGATGCTGGCGCGCCGCGCGGAGACGGGCGCCGGGGAGACGCTGGTTCACGCGCTCTACGAGCGGCTGCCGTTCGTGGTGTCGGTGGCGCGTATCCAGGGACGGCTGAGGCTGTTCAGCATCGCGGAATGGCAGTCGCGCATCGACACCGAATACCCGGACTACGTGCAGTTGTTCCGCTACGACAACGCCGCCGCCCGCCGCACCGAGGCGGTGTTCGCGCGCTGGGTGTGACAGATCCACGAACCTGTTGATGCGTCCGCCTGATATTGCGGTATATTCGTGAATGGACGCCGTTTGGGGAAGACTGACACGCATGACTGAACACATCGACGTATTCATCAGCAGCACCAGCATCGACCTGCCTGTCTACCGTGAGGCGGTGCGTAACGCCATCCTCAGCATGGATTTCTTTCCCAGTGGCATGGAGTCGTGGCCTGTCACTGGTAAGAGCGCGGTCGCGCTCTGCCAGGGGATGATAGAGCAAGCCGAGATCTTCGTCGGCATCTATGCACATCGCTACGGCTGGCGTCCTGACGGGGACGGCACGACCAGCATCACCGAGATGGAATACGACTGGGCGGTTAAGCGCAGCATTCCCCGTCTGTGCTTCATCATCAAGGACGATCATCCCTTCCCCAAGGATCAGGTCGAGATCGACGCGCAAGGCGACCTCGACCGCTTCAAGAAGCGCGTCAAGGCAGCACAGCACGTCGGATTTTTCACCACGCCCGACGATCTCAGGGCACAGGTGGCGGTGGCGCTGGCGAATATTCAGCGTCAGATGCTCGCGGTGCAGGCGATCACATGGGAGCCTGGTGCATCGTTTGACAGGTACACGCTGCGGCACATCGTCGGCAGCGGCGGCAATGGGCAGGTGTGGCTGGCGGACGAGCGGCTGCTCGATGGCGGATCGCCGCGCCAGGTGGCGATCAAGGTGCTGCGCGCCGGTATCAGCGACAGCCCGACCCGCGTCGAGCGCTTCAAGCGCGAGATCAGCAGCATGGCGCGCATCGATCATCCGCATGTGCTGCCGATCCTGACCTATGGCGATCGGGGCGGACAGCTTTACGTCGTCATGCCGTATCTGATGGGCGGCACACTGCGCGCGCAGCAGACCGGGCAGCGCTTTGACGAGGCGGACGCGCTGCGCTGGCTGGAGCAGATCGGGATGGCGCTGGATCATGTGCATGATCGCCATGACGGGCTGATCCACCGCGATGTCAAACCGGAAAACATCCTGATCGGCGCGGATGGCGCCACGCTGCGCCTCGCCGATTTCGGTCTGGCGTTCAGCAGCAGCGATGACGGCGATCGCCTGACCGACGACGGCAAGCCCGCTGGCACCGGGCGCTACATGGCACCCGAACAGTGGCGCGGGCGGACGCTCAGCCGCCACACCGACCTGTACGCGCTCGGCATCCTGGCATACGAGCTGCTGACCGGGCATCTGCCCTACGAACACAGGAACGATCTCGATCTCGGCAACGCCCACTGCGACACTCCGCTGCCGCCCGACTCGTACCTGACCGACGAGGTGCTGCGCATCCTGCGCCGCGCGTGTGCCAAAGACCCCGCCGATCGCTATCCGAGCGCGCGCGCCTTCCTGAGCGATCTGCGCAACTGGCGCGTCGATCCGGCGAATATCGAGCCGCGCATCCGCGATTACCTCCAGTGGGTGACGCAGGAACTTTATGACGGTTTGCGCGCGCAGTTCATCGAGCTGGCGGGCGACGAGACCACCCAGCACGCCGCGCGCGAGGCGCCGCACAAGCCGACCTGGATGAGCGACGACGACGATCTGTTCGCGCGGGTCACCGCCGCCGTCAGCGCTGATCATATCGCCGCCGACGAACGCGGCGGCGCGGCGCATGTCGAAAATGTGCGCGCGCGTCTGACCGATCTCGACCGGGCTGTGCTGATCGGGGAGCCAGGCGCGGGCAAGACCTGGATGCTTCAGCGGGTGCAGGCGGACGCGGCGCGCGCCTTTCTGGATGGGCGTGGCACACGCATCCCCGTGTTTATCCGCCTCAACCAGTACACGGGCGGAACGTTCGGCGAGTTCGTCCGGCGCGCCCTCGACACGCTGGCACCCTATCACGATGCGCTGCTGCGCGACGGGCGGCTGATCCTGCTGTGCGACGCGCTCAACGAGATGCCGCGCGGGGCGGGACAGTTGGCGAGCCTGATCGCCTATCTCAAGTCTGCGCCGCGCTTCATCGTGTCATGCCGCGCGCGCGACTATCAGGATGCCCTCGGCGATCTCAAGCCGCTGGAGCAGGTGCGGCTGCACGACCTCACACTGCCCGCCATCGGCGATCTGGTGGTGCGGCGCGTGGCGGGCGACGCCCTGTGGCGGCGCATGGGCGGGAGCGATCGCCTGCTGCGCTTCTGGGAGACGGTGTCCGCCGCCGGGCACGCCGAGCGCTTCTGGGAGCGCGAGACCCGGTGGTACTCGCTGAATATATCCAGCCCCCATGAATGGGACGCGATGTTCACGGGCGCGCGCCTGATCCCGCTGGCGCGCAGCCCCTACATGAGCGACCTGCTGTGCCGCACCTTTACCGAGGGCGGCGGCGATCTGCCGGGCAGCCGCGCCGACCTGTTCGGCAGGTTCATCGCCCAGATGATCGCGCGTGAGGCAAAGACGGCAGCGCGGCGCGGCGACCCGTTCCCCGATGTCACGGTGCTGATGGACGCCCTGACCGCGCTGGCGCGCGCGCTGCAGGACGGCGGGCGCACCGTGATCGCGCCCGATGCGGCACACGCGGCGATCGCCCGCGCCGACGCCGCCGACCTGACGCGGGCGGCGCTCGACGCTAATATCCTGACGACACAGGGCGACGATCTCAAATTCGCCCATCAGCTCTTGCAGGAATATTTCGCCGCTAAAGTACTGTTGGAAAAGATGACCGCCGACGAAGCCGACAAGACCTCGGCGCGCGCCGCCGCGCTCTTTGGCGCGGCTTGGTGGCAGCCCGGCGTGTGGCGTGAGACGACGATCATCCTGGGTGAATTCCTCGGTGAGGGCGCGGCGGGCGCGAACCGCGCCGCGCGCTGGCTGGCAGCGGTCACGCCCTGGACGGCGCTGGAGGGGATCACCCGCCATGCGGCGGGCTTGACGGTCGCCGATGTCGAGCCAGGCACCCGCGCCGCGCTGATCGAGAGCGCCCGCGCTAAAGGTGCAGAAAGCGATCCGGTCGGGCGCGCCGC
>Ga0105048_10000917_pt1 | contig 47064 bp, 37 predicted proteins | sample MAT05_FD_78382 | JGI IMG/M metagenome (GOLD analysis project Ga0105048, IMG submission 78382) | Freshwater microbial communities from Lake Fryxell liftoff mats and glacier meltwater in Antarctica - MAT-05 | ecosystem: Environmental > Aquatic > Freshwater > Ice > Liftoff microbial mat | place...
TCTTGCCCGCCATAGTCTTGCCTGCCACAGCCAGTTCCCCCGTCCCGTCTTCGCTGCGGAACTTCGTGGTTTCACTTACACCCAAGCCTAAGGACCGCCCGCCCTTGCGTCCAGCGCGAGGTGGCGCGCATCGGGGGATCAGAGTCACCGCATCGGGGGAACGGAATCGCCTCATCGGGGGATCAGAGTCACACCCTGCCCAAGACCAGGCATTTTTGCGTTTCCTTGCAAGATGTTACGAAGGACGCGCAACGCTGTAACCAGTACTTTAACGAATCCATTAACTCAAAGATCATCCGAGCTGGCAAACTGCCAACCTGCACGCACCCTTACCCCGCAAGACTGCTGAGAGCCAAAACCCCCAGATTGCTTTGAAAACAAACAGAATTCTGTCAGAGCCGAAGCTATGTGCGGCTTTTTCTTCCATGTCAGCAAATTATGCGTATACTACGAAAAACAGCGCACATAAGGCCCATGACGAAAGAATCAGACGCTGCCCTGCCGCCCTATTTCAACATCTCCCCCGATGCAGCCCTCGCAGCACTGGAGGCGGCGTCGCCGAACGGCCCGGGAAGCACCACGGAGAACAACACCGGTACGGGGATCGGGACAGGAACAGGCCCTGGAATAGGCACCGGCGATCTGGCCGCCATCGCTGCCGCCTGCGGGCGGGGGCGGGCCGATCTCGCCTCGCGCGGGCTGAATGCCGAAGGGCGCAAGCGCCTGCGGATGTTCTCCACCTGGGAAATCACCCGCTACCTCATCCCCGTGGCCACCGCGCATTTCCGCCGCGTGCTGAAGCAGAACCCCGACCTGCCGCAGGGCCATTCGGAAACCGAGACCAGCGCCAAATGGTTCACCTTTGACGAGGTCTTGCGCCTGCGTGCCTTCTTTGCAGCCCAAGGCAAGAAGTCAAAAGGCTACCTCCCCTACCGCCCCGAAGGCTTGCCTGCAAAGCTGATCGCGGTGGCGAACTTCAAGGGCGGCGTCGGCAAGACTTCTACCTCGGCGCATCTGGCGATGTCGGCCGCACTCGATGGCTACCGGGTGCTGGTGGTCGATCTCGACAGCCAGGGCTCGATGACCTCGATCTTTGGCGGGCGGGTGGCGGATGAATGGCAGACGGTGTTTCCGCTGATCGCGCGGCACTACGCCCGCCATTTGCAGGCCGACAACCGCCTGCGCGCAAACCGCGGCGAGGCGCCGATCCCGCTCGATGACACGCTGGCCGAGGCGCTGAAGATCATCCCCGCAGATCTGATCCAGCCCACCCACTGGCCCAACATCGACCTGATCGGCGCGCAGCTGAACCTCTACTGGGCGGAGTTCCAGATCCCCGTCTGGCGCCTGCAGGCCCGCGGCTGGAAGCTGTGGGAGGCGCTGTCGGAAAGCCTCGCCGCCGACGGGCTTTTGGACAAATACGACCTGATCTTTCTCGATACCCCCCCGGCACTTGGCTATCTCACCATCAACGGGCTTGCGGCGGCCGATATCCTCCTTGTGCCGCTTGGCGCCTCCTTCCTTGAATTCGACAGCACGGGGCGGTTTTTCGAGATGCTGCACACCACCTTCCGCTCGATCGAGGAGGGGGAGAATGCCGCCGCCCGCGCGCTCGGCCGGCCCGAGCTTGCCTTTGAATGGGATGCCGTGCGCACCATCGTCACCCGCTATGACGGCAGCCAGCAGGCCGAGCTTGCGGCCCTGATGCAGGCCTATCTCGGTCGCACGATGACGCCTGCGCGGCAGGATTTCACCGCGCTGATCGGCCAGGCGGGGGAGCAGGTAAGCGGCATCTACGAGGCCGATTACCGCGATTTCAACCGGGACACCTATATCCGCGGGCGCGAGACGTTTGATGCGACCTATGCGGGGTTCAAGGAGTTGCTGTACGGCATCTGGCGGCGCGACGAACTGGCCGGAAAAGGCTCTGTACCTGCGAAAGCGACCCAATGACAGCGCCCGCACCCTTTGCCAAATCTTTACCGTCCGTGGCTCTCATCCCCGCAGGAGGTTGCTCATGGCCAGACGCCGTCTGACACCCGCACAAAACGACTACCTCGCCCCCCTCCCCGAGGTTGCGGGCCGGGCCTGGGCACCGCCGCCCATTGCCCAGATCGCGGGCGATGCCAGTGCTGCGGCCGCACTCGCCGAGGTGACCGGCCTTCTGGCCGAGGCGCGGGCCGACGGGCGGCTCTTGCAGCGGCTGGCGCTTGATGCGGTCGAGGCCGATTACCTCGTACGCGACCGTGTGGGCCATGACGACGAAGAGATGCGGGTCCTGATGGAAAGCCTGCGCGCCCATGGCCAGCGCACCCCGATCGAGGTGACCGAGCATGCCACCGGGCGCTACGGCCTGATCTCGGGCTGGCGGCGGATCACCGCTCTGGGGCGGCTTTACGCCGAGACGAGCGATCCGCAATTCGGCTCTGTGATTGCCCAAATCCGCACGCCTGCGACCGCGGGCGATGCTTATGTGGCGATGGTTGAGGAGAATGAGGTCCGCCTTGGCCTGTCCTATTATGAACGCGCCCGGATCGTTGCGCGGTCGGTGGAGCGGGGAGTCTTTGACGGCGACAGGCAGGCCCTGCAGCGGCTTTTTTCCACCGCGAGCCGGGCAAAGCGGTCAAAGATCGGCTCTTTCCTTGCGATCCACCGCCAGTTGGCCTCCTGGTTGCGCTTTCCCCAGGCGGTGCCGGAACGGCTGGGGCTGCAGTTGTCGCGGGTGCTGGAAACCGATCCTGCCCGGACAACCGCGATTCAAGAGGGGCTTTTGCGGTTCGGCTACGTGCCAAGCCCCGAGGAGGAGCTGGCACGACTGGCTTTCCTGCTGGAAAATACGGCTCTGCAACAGCCAAGACCCCAGCCGGCCTCGGCCTTGCAGCCGCCCAGACCCCGCGTCCTGCGGGCCGATCAGGTGCCTGAGACCTCCCCCCTCCAGATGCTCCCCCAGACTCTCTCCGAGGTGCGCCCCGAGGTGCGCTCCGAGACCCCCGCCGACACTGGTCTGGGACAGGAAATCCGCCCCGGTGTATTCCTCAGGGTCGAGGGCGGCTTTGTGCATCCCGTCCTGATCCTGCAGGGCCCTGCCGTCGGACCCGAGCTGCGCGAGCGGCTCGAAGCGTGGTTGCAACACGGGTGACCGGTTTTTCTGCCCACGCCCGCGATGATGGTTCCGCCGCGCCGTTACAGGCGATAAGAAGGGGTGATGTCAGGCCGCAGCTGGCCGTGCAGATCGAATGTAAGGGGCGTTCCGCCGTGTCATCCTTGTCTCTCCGGTTGGTGCCGGTTCTTCTGGTTCTTGCGCTGGCCGCCTGTGGCACCCTGCCGCGCGGCGCGGGTGTGCAGCGCGAGGTTCTGGCCAGCACCGCCGTGGATGCGACGGGCCAGCCTACCGATTTCGCGGTTGAGCCGATCACGCGGGCCAGCCTTGCGCGCTATGCCTCGTGGCCCGCGGTGGGGCTGCGCGGTCTTGGCTGGATCGGCCGCGTTGATCAGCCCGATACCCGCATCATCGCGGCGGGGGACACGGTTTCCGTTACGGTCTGGACGACCGAGGACAACGGCCTGCTGACCGCGCCGGGCCAGCGCTTCGTCAGCCTGCCGCCGATGCAGGTCGCCCCGACGGGCAAGGTTTTCCTGCCCTATGTCGGCCATGTTCCTGTCAGCGGCATGTCCCCCGACCGGGCACGCGAAAAGATCCAGCAAGCCTACCTCGCCGTCTCGCCCTCGGCGCAGGTGCAATTGAGCCTTGCTGAAGGTCGCAACAGCACCGTGAGCCTCGTGGGGGGCGTGGGCAACCCCGGGGCCTACCCGCTCAGCGATCAGGACGTGACACTGCTGGAGATGCTCGCCGTCGCCGGGGGTGTGTCGCCCGGTCTGGAGAACCCGCAGGTCCGTCTGCAGCGCGGCGCGCGCAGCTATGGCATCGCGATGGCGCGGCTGCTGGCGGAACCGGCCCTCAACACCACCTTGCAGGGCGGCGACCGGATCTTTGTCGAAAAGGACGGGCGCTATTTCCTGTCGCTCGGCGCGGCTGGCAGCCGGGCCCAGCACCCCTTCCCGCAAGAGGCGGTGAGCGCGCTTGATGCGCTCTCGATCATCGGCGGGCTGTCGGATACCCGCGCCAATGCGCAAGGCATCCTGATCCTGAGGAGTTATCCGGCTGCAGACGTACGCAGCGACGGGGCGGGTCCGCGCAACATCCGCACGATCTTTACTCTCGATCTGACCTCGGCGGATGGCCTCTTCAGCGCCGGGGCCTTTGCCATCAACGACGGCGATCTGATCTATGTGACCGAAAGCCCGCTGGTCAACACGCGCACGGTCTTTGCGCTGGTCGGATCGGTCTTCGGGCTGGCCACTCAGGCGGACAAGGTCCTGAACTGAGTGGCCGGCCCAGGCGGCCCCCCCGAACGGCCTCAGGCTGCGGCAGACATGTTGCGGATGTGATGCTCTATCGCTGCGTCGATGGTGTCGTGATAGGTCAGCCGCCCCTTCTCGATCACCACGCCCGCGTCGCAGATCTGGCGCAGCAGACCCATGGTATGCGACACGACCACCGCCCCTGCCGTCTCCAGCCGCGCCTGAAACAGCGCGCTGCTGCGCGCCTTGAACGAGGCGTCCCCCACCGCCGTCACCTCATCCACGAGATAAGTGTCAAACGGAATGCCCATCGACACGCCAAAGGCAAGGCGTGAGCGCATGCCCGAGGAATAGGTCTTCACCGGCAGGCGGAAATGCACGCCAAGCTCTGCAAACTCCTCGACGAAATCCGCCAGCTCGTCGGTGTCCACACCATAGATGCGTCCGATGAAGCGGGTGTTCTGAATGCCCGTCAGTTCCGGGTGGAATGACCCGGCAAACCCCACCGGCCAGGAGATCCGCCCCGTGGAGATGATCCGCCCGGCGCTTGGATCCATCGTACCCGCGATCATCCGCAGAAGCGTCGATTTGCCCGCCCCGTTGCGCCCCAGAAGCCCCACGGATGCGCCATCGGGGAAGTCGAGGGTCACATTCTGAAACAGCACCTTGCGCCGGCCCTCCAGAGCGAAAGTCTTCGAGAGGTTTTCCAGCCGGATCATGCCTTTATCCCCTTCTGCCGGGCTCTTGCTTCAGCGGCGGTCGCGCAGGGAATAGACCACCAGCGCCCCGATCGCCCAGGCAAAGGTCAGGAACAGCGCCACCATTCCCAGCAGGACCTGCCGTTCGGGATAGCGCGACACCTCGGCCGTTGTGGGCAGGATATGGGCGGCCAGATACCGGCTGGTGCGCCGCGCCTCGGCCAGGGCCGTGTCATAGGCGGCGAGAGCGGCCACATAGGCGCGTTCGGTGAATTCGCGGTCGACCGACAGGCGTTCATAATCGGCCACAAGCTCGGCATAGGCCTCGCCGACATTGCCTTCCTCGCCGATGCCCACCTTGTTGCGCTCGGTGGTGATGCGTTCGCGGATCACCTCGACCCGGCGCTGCGCCTGGCGCAGGCGGGGGTCGTTTTCCTGGGTGCTTTCGGCCAGAAGATCAACCTCGATCAGCGCCTCGGTCAACTGGCCCTCCAGCGTTCCCAGGATGCCCGCCTGCGTCTGGATCGCCGAGGCCGGATCCACCATGCGGTTTTCCACCCGGAACCGGGTCAGCGCGGTGCGCGAGGTCTTGAGCCTTTCCTCCGCCTCCAGCAGATCCTCGCGGGCAAATCGGATCGCATCCTCGCGGGCGATGTCGCTCAGCGCGTTGATCATCTTGGCGCTTTCGTCAAACAGCGCCTGGGCGATGGCGGTGGCGTCGGCGGGGGTGAAGGCCAGCGCGCGGATTTCGATCAGCCCGGTGCTGCCGTCGTAGGATGTGCGCACCATGCGCCCCCAGTAATCCACCAGATCCTCGATCGAGCCGTCGGGGTCGAAGGTAAAGACCGGGTCGCCCTCTGGCTTGGACCAGATGCCGCGCAGATCAAGCCGCACGTCCATGTCCGCCACCAGCTTCTGGCTTTTGAGGAATTCGTAGAGAATGTCGGTGTCCGAAGAGCTGGAGGACGATATCCCTGTCAACCCGCCCAGAAGGTCGATCGGGTTCGACGCCTCTTCGCGGCGCACCGAAAAGCCGACAGTCGAGGCATATTGATCCTCGGCTTGGGTCCACAGATACCAGGTGGTGGCGCTGACGGGCAGCAGCACCAGCAGAAGGAAGCTGACCAGAAGCCCCCAATGCCGCGGCCGCGCCCGCGCAACCCGTGCCGGCGGGCGGGCCGGTTGCGGGGCGGCAAATTCTTCTGACCCTTTGGGCAGAGGGGCAGCGGAGGCGGTCAGAACAGGCTCTGCGCGAGCGGGATTTGCCGCGCCCACCGCTGTCGGGCGCGTGGCAGCCATGCGGCGCGCGGCCAGAAGCGAAGGGCCTGCGTCCTCCTCGTCCTCATCGTCGATCAGCCCGACCCGCTTTGCACGCTGTTCGGCCTGCTTGCGGGCTGCGTCGGGTCCCTGCGGCCCGCGCGGCGTGTCCGGTGCGCCTTGCAGCCGCGCCAGCCGCAGATCGGCGATCTCAGCGCCCGCTGCCCCGCCGGGGCGCCGGGACGCAAGCTCGGCTGCGGGAAGCCCGGCGTCCAGCCCGGGGCCCGGCCCGGCGCCCATCCCGCGACCCATCCCGGGACCTGGCCCAACACCCGGCCCAACACCCGGCCCCGCTGCACGACCGGTTGCCTCTGACGGCGCTGGCGTCTGAGCGGATTTCTGCGCGGGTGCCTGCGCGGGTGCTTGTTGGGGCGCCTGTGTGGCAGCTTCCCCGCCGGACGCAGCGGAAGAGGGCGCGTGGGGCGGTGGGGCGTCTTGCGATGAGGGGCCTTGCGACATTGGGCCTCGCGGGAATGGGCGGGAATGGTTTGCGTCTCTGGCTGCCTTCCTACATAGTTATGCCGGAAAAGCCCAGAACGGATCCGTGGCCTTGCCCCGCCATCCCGGGGCTCGTGCCGGGGGTCGTGCGGCGGACACCCGAGGATCCCCCTGCCCATGCCGCCGCTTCCCCCCTCCTCTGTCGCATCTGATGCAGCACTGCGCCCGCACCGGCGGCGCTTTGCCAGCCTGCGCACCATCATCGCACTGATGCTGCGCGAGATGGCGACCACTTATGGCCGCTCTCCGGGGGGGTATGTCTGGGCGGTGCTGCAGCCGGTGGCGGGGGTCGCACTTTTGGCCGGGTTGTTCTCGCTGGCCTTTCGCAACCCGCCGCTTGGGGTCAGCTTTCCCTTGTTTTACGCCACGGGCGTTGTGCCGTTCCTGATGTATATGGGCATCTCGGGGCGGGTCTCGATGTCAATCATCTTTTCACGCCCATTGCTGGCCTATCCCAGCGTTACCTTCATGGATGCCCTCCTTGCGCGCTTCGTGCTCAACTTCCTGACCGAAGTGATGGTCGCCTACATCATCTTTGCGGGCATTCTGCTGCTGTTCGATACCAGGGCAATCCTTGATCTGCCGTCTATTCTGCTGTCGCTGGGGCTTGCGGGGGCGCTTGCGCTCGGGCTGGGCACGCTGAACTGCTACCTGTTCACCCGGTTTCCGATCTGGCAGCAGGTCTGGTCCATTCTGATGCGGCCGGTGTTCCTGGTCTCTTGCGTGCTGACGGTCTTTGACAGCATGCCGCGTTTCGCGCGCGAAATTCTGTGGTACAATCCTCTCGTGCATCTGATCGGGCTGATGCGGCGCGGCTTTTACACCAGCTACGACGCCCCCTATGCCTCACCGCTTTATGTGATCACGGTCAGCGCGGTCTGCCTTGTGATGGGGCTGATCCTGCTCCGGCGCAATCAGTACCAGTTGCTGAACCTCTGATCCCGCTTCAGGCGCCGTTCATGCACCGTTCTGGGGCGCTGCACCCTGCAGGGTGCCCGCAGGTGTGCCGGGCAAGGCCGCGGGGTCGCGCGGCTGCGGCACCGGGGCCAGAAGGTCGCCAAGCTCGGGCATCACATGGGCGATCCGCCGCAGGGCGGGCGCCAGAAGGGTCGTGGCCGCCGTGCCCGGGCAGGCGGTGAACAGATGCTCCCCCTCGGCCATGATCCGCCCGCCTGCAAACAGCGTCAGGCCCTGCTGCACCACCCGCTTGCGGGCAGGCGCGACGCGCGCCGGGTCCGATGCGTCGACCGGTTCCGCAAAGGTGATTGTCTTCCATCCCGCCGCTGCTTTCGCGGCCTCGGGGTCGATGAAAGGCGCCATCTCGGCCAGCGGGTCCACGAAGGGGGCTGCGAAGGGATCGCTCAGGCCTGCCAGAACGCGGGCTTCGGGCGCCTCGGCGGTGGCAGGGGGCGGGGGCAGGAAGGCGATATCCCCCCCCGCCACCAGTGTCACATCGCCGAGCGACAGGCTGCCGTCCAGCGCGATTGCCCCCGAGGTCATCAGCGTGGCATGGCGTGCCGCATCGCACTGCCCGGGCGGAGCCCCGATCCGCGCGCCCGGGTGCGCTTCCAGCTGCAAGGGCCCGGGGTGCAGCACAATCACCGCCGCCCCTTCGATCACCGTCAGCGGGTCCATCGTGATCCGGCAATTCGTCACCAGGATCGCCCCGCGCAGGCTTGCCACATTCGGCTGACCCATGAAGTCAATCGTGCGCTCGGCGTCACTGGTTTCACGCCCCGTGCACATCACCCCGTAGATCAGCCCGGCGGGGCGGTCGCGCAGGCTCGAGAACTGCAGCGCGCTCAGCCGCACCACCGAGCCGGTCTCCAGCGCATCGGTATCAATCCCCACCTCTCGCAGCGGCTCGAGGTCCTTTGCCAGCGGCCGGGCGGCAAAGAACTCCGCCACCACGTTTGCGGCCGGGCCGGCCCCCGCTTCGATCTGGACCCCGATTTGGGCCGCGCTTTGGGCCCCCATCCGGCTCGACGGGTCCAGCAGGCTCTGTGCCAACCCCTGCACATGGGCAGGCACGTCACTCAGGATCAGGTTGGCCTCGGCCAGCGTCCCGGTTTCCACCTCGGGGCAAGGCCCCGTGCAGCGCGCCGCATCCGGCAGGCTCAGCGCCGGGTCGGGGCCGATATCGACTGCGGCGTCCAGCGCGATATCGCCCTGAGTGTGCAGGCACAGACCCTCATCCAGCGCCACCCCCGTCCCCAGCGTGATGCCGCCCTGCGCCACCATCGCCTGCCGCCCGTCGCAGCGCCGCGTCGGCTCGACCGTGGCGACACTTGCGGCGGCCAGTGTCCAGTCCGCCTGGCCCAGGGCGCGCAGCATCAGCGTGGGCAGCGGGTTCCCGGTGGCCCCCGACCGCTGCAGCCGCACCACGACCGCATTCGCCACCTCTGTTTCGACCCGCTCGCCGGGCACGAGGCCGCCCTGCAACGCCAGCACCCGCCCGGTTTCGGCATCATGGAAAACCACCCGGATATCGCCCGCCGCCACCAGCCGGCCATTCAGCGCCTCGGGCAGGTTCTGCTCTACCATCGCGCGGGCCGCGGCTTCTGCGCGGCTCACCTCGCCCGTCCGGGCCAAAGCGACCATCCCGGCATGGGCGGCAGAATCTGCCGTCAGCTGCAGCATGGCGCGATAGCGGTAAAGGTTGGCCACATCGACCGCCAGCGCCACCAGCGTCAGCATCAGCACCAGCGTCAAGATTGCCATGGCCGTGCCGGCGCCGCCCTCCTGCCGGGCGAAGTCCGCGCAGCGTTGCTGCAAGGCGCGCATCAGCTGGGTTCAAGCGCCTTGGAGACCGAAATCGACACCGTCTCTCCAAGCGCGCGCGCCAGAAGGCCAAAGGGCGCCATCTCTGCCGCCTCCGCCGTCACCGTGACTGTCACCATCTGCTCGGCCTCGTTGATCCTGACCGCCACCTCGGGGCGATAGCTGCCGATCTCCATCTCGCTTTGCGCATGAAGCGCTGCATCGGCACTGTCCATCCCGTGGCGCGACACGATGCGCGCCGTCTCATAGGCCACGTTCCAGTAATTCGACTGGCGCGAGAAGGACACCGACGTATCGGCCCCCAGCAGGATCACCGCCAGAAAGGCCGGCGTCCAGATTGCGAATTCGACCGAAACGCTCCCCTCGTCCCTGCGGCAGAAACGGGTCCAGATCTGCTTCAACGTCATGCGCGGTCACCTGTCTTGCGGATTGCTCCGGAGGGGGACGGAAGGGCCGTCGGAATGGCCCTGAAAGCCCGTTCTGGCTAGGCCCGGGCTGTGCGCAAACGAGGTCCAAACTGTGAAGGAAATAGGGCAATCGGCCCAGTGTTTCTCAACCCGGCGAAGATCCGCGCGCCCCTTCTGCCGCTTCGGCGTTTTTGAAAACTCTCAGTATCTAAAAGCCTCTCAGGCATCACATGTGCAAAACAGGGCTGTTTCGCAAATTACCCAAGGGGTTCCAGCCCTTGTGCCACACCCAGCTACACGACCTGCGCGCATCGTCCTGACGATCATGTTCCACACCCTGATCCGGGCTTGGTCTGACCCTTGGCCGAGCCGGAAACCACAGGGTTTCACCCAAGCGGCGCCACCCGCGCGGCTTCGCATGCGTTCGTAAACGACCGTTTCAAGGCGCCTTGTGAAATTGCAAAGCCTCAGAACGGCGTGTCCACATCGCGCAGCACGGGCGCCACCGCATCCTTGCCCGACAGGACCGGCGGGCCTGAGAGCCCCCAGTCGATGCCGATCTCGGGGTCGTCCCACCGCACCGCGCCGTCGCAGTCGGGGGCATAAAGGTCGGTGCATTTGTATTGCACCTCGGTGTCGGGCGCGCGGGTGACAAAGCCGTGCAGAAACCCCTTCGGCACCAGAAGCTGCCGCCCGTTCGCCGCCGACAGCTCCACCCCCACCCACTGCCCGCAGGTGGCCGAGCCGCGCCGGATGTCCACGGCCACATCGAGGATCACCCCCGCCGTGCAGCGCACCAGCTTGTCCTGCGCATGGGGCGGGCGCTGGTAATGCAGACCGCGCAGCGTGCCCGCTGCGGCCGAGCGCGAATGGTTGTCCTGCACAAAGGCGAAATCCAGCCCCGCCGCTGCCATCCGCGTTGCATTCCAGGTCTCGCAAAACCAGCCCCGGTCATCGCCGAACCGCGCGGGCGTCAGGATCAACACCCCTTCCAGCGCCGTCTCTTCGATCTTCATAGCTTCTCCTTTCGCATGCCACGCCTCCACCCCTCTAGCACGCCACCCGCCCTCCTCTTGCCCAAGGTTTCGCACGCGAAGCGCCCTCTTTAGGGGCTGGAGGGCCGTGCAAGAGCCGCCAGGCGGTCCGCTGCACGGTCGATCCATGCGGAATTGCCCCTCCCCTCCGGCCGGGCACTCAGCGGAAGAAAGACCGTCCCGTCCTTCAGCCCGCAGGCCTCGGGCTGGCCCGCGAAGTCAAGCCCGCGGTGATAGCCCGCCCACCACGGCGTAGCGGCGATCCCTTCGGCCTGCAGGGTCCGCGCGATGGCATCGCGCAGTCCTGCTGCAACCCGCACCGGCATCCCCAGAGGCACGCTGCCCTCTGTCAGGCGGGGAAATAGCGGCGCCACCCCGGGCCGCCCCTCCAGCCGTTCCAGAAAGCGCTGATAGCCCGCCCGCCGCGCCACGATCTCGGCGGCCACATCCACCCCTGCCAACGCTCGCCGCGTAAACGGGCTGATTCCCGCCTCGCGAATCTGTGGGTTGAAATAGTAATGCTCGGGCATGTCGGGCAGACCCTCTGCGGTGGGCGCCGCCGCTTCGGCAAGTGCGCTCCGCCGCAGGCACTGCACCGCCGCAAGGCCGCGCGGCCCCAGAACACGCCCTGCCCCCGCGCGTAGCAGATGGCGCACCACGGGTCGCCAAGGCACTGGGCGGGCAAAGGCGGCCGGATCGGGAAGATCGTGCGCATTGACGATCAGCGCCCCGCCCCCCAGTACGGGGAAGAACTTGTAAAAGCAGAACACCGACACATCCCCCGCCAATCCCGCACCCCCTCCCGCACCCCCTCCCGCAACCGCCGCCCCCCCGCTCAACAGGCTCAGCGCGCAATCCTCGATCAGCCGCAGCCCGCTCGCGTCGCACAGCGCCCGGATCGCCGCCGCATGGGGCTGCAGAAAGCCGAAGTAATGGATCAGATACACCGCCCGCGTGTGCGCCCCGATCTGCCGGGCCAGCGCGTCCGGGTCGACCGTCCCCTGCCCATCCGCCGCATAAAGCCGGACGCTCAGCCCTGCGGCCAGCAAGGGGTCCAACTCGGACCCGCAGTTCCAGGCCGGGGCCAGCACCTCGTCCCCGGGGGTCAGCCCCAGCACCCCTACCGCCCGCCGGATCGCCACGCGGGCGTTGAAGCTCATGGCCATCCGCCGCCCGGCAAACAGCGCCATCACCCCCTTGGTGGAGGCGCCCTTTGCCCGGTGCGGGGTAGTGACTGTCATGCTGCCCCCATTTCCTGTGGCGCGTCCATTCTTCAGTGGGCGCACCCGGAGTGCCACGCGGGACACGCCGCCCGCGCCGGACTGTTGCGGTTATTCGTATTGCATTGCAAGCGGACAAGGCAGTATCGAGAGGCGCCGGGGGCCGCCGCCGCCCGGGATGTTCTGGCTGCCCGAAGGGCAGGCCGGATCTGGCCCCGGCCCGTTCAGGACAAGACATCGGACGATGATTTCCCAAAGCTCAGAGCGCGTTGCAGCACCGCACCGGGATGCCGTATCGGAGGTGTCCGTCATCATCGTGAACTGGAACACCCTCGGCCTTCTGCGCGGCTGCCTCGCCTCGATTGCCGCCGAAACGCAGGTGTCCCACGAGGTGATCGTGATCGACAATGCCAGCAGCGACGGCTCTGCCGCGATGGTTGCGGCCGAATTTCCGCAGGTGCGGCTCATCGCCAATACCGCCAACCGCGGCTTTGCCGGGGCCAACAACCAGGGGCTGGGGATCGCGAAGGGGCGGCATCTTTTGCTTCTCAATCCTGATACGATCGTGCTTGAGGATGCCATAGGCCGGATGCTCGGGTGGCTGGCACTCCACCCCGATGTGGGCTGCGTCGGCTGTCAGGTGCTGGAGGGGCCGGGTGTGATCCAGCAGACATCCTTCAGCGACCCCGGCCCGCTGCATCTGGCGGTGGTGGAGCTGGGCCTGCACCGGCTGGCGGGCGTGCTGCCGGTGTTCGGGCGGCCCTGGTACCGCGACTGGGACCGCCGGAGCGAGCGGGATGTCGATGTCGTCTCGGGCATGTTCATGCTGGTGCCGCGGGCGGTGCTGGAGGCGGTGGGCCCGCTGGACGAAGCCTTCTTCATCTATGCCGAGGAGGCCGACTGGTGCCGCCGCATCCGCAAGGCGGGCTGGCGCTGCGTCTTTGCCCCCGTGGCGCAGATCATCCACCTCGACGGCGGCGGCAAGAGCACGGTGCAGATCCGCTCGCGCATGCATGTGCAGATGCAGAAAAGCCATCTGATCTATGTGCGAAAGCACAGCGGTACGCTGGCCTACGCCGCGGTGCGCAGTCTTTTCGCCCTGTCGGCGCTGCTGCGCGCGGGTCTGTTTGGCGCGCTGAAGCTGCTGCGGCGCGATGCGGTATCGCAGGCGCGCGCACGGCTCGCGATGGCGTCGCTGCGCTTCCACCTCCTTGGGCAGGAGCCGGTGTCCTGATGGCCGACGCGCAGACCCTGCAGGCCCGCTGGATCGACCGGGCCGAGGATCTGGCGCCGCTGGTGCCCGACTGGCAGGCGCTGGCCGAGCGGGTGGGGGCAGAGGTCTACATGCGCCCGGCCTGGGTGCAGGTGTGGTGGGATCATTTCGGCGCGGACCGGCAGCTCGCCTGCCTTGTGCTGCGCGAGGGGGAGGGCCGGCTGGTGGCCGTCCTGCCCTTTGTAACCGAGCGGATCTGGGCGGGTCCGGTGCCGCTGCGCCTTGCGCGTCTGGCAGGCACAGACCCGCATTGCATCGTTTTGCGCCTTGCCGCCGAGGCGGCGTTTGCCGAAACCGCCCTGCGCATGGCCATGCTGCATCTGACCGGGCCCCTCGGTTGCGATGCGGTGAGCTTTACCCCCCTGTCGGATCTCGCGGACCACCTCGCGCCCTTGCGGGCCATCGGGCAGGGCACCCCCGGCCTTGCGCTGCATGAGGAGGGCGAGGGCGCGCATGTCGTCTTCAACCTGCCCGCAGATTTCGCCAGCTGGACGGCGGCCCTGTCCAAGAAACGGCGCAGCCAGTTTGGCCGCGACCAGCGCGCGCTGCAGGACCGCTACGGCATGGTGGCCACCACCCGCAGGCCGGATGGCGCGGGCTTTGCCGGGTTTGCCACCTTCCATGATGCACAGTGGCAGGCGCAGGGCCGGGGCGGGCATTTCACCGACTGGCCCGGCAGCCTCGCCTTTTACCGCGATCTGGCCGACCGGGCGGCCGCCGAGCCGCCGGTCTGGTTCCATGAACTCGCAGGCCCCGCGGGTCCGCTTGCCACGCAATTCGCGCTGCTGGCCGGGCCGGTTGCGCATTGGCGCCTGCCTGCGCGCACGCTCGACCCCGAGGCGGACCGGCTGAGCATCGGCAAGGTGGGGCTGATCGGGATGATCCAGAGCCTGATTGCCGCGGGCGTCATCCGGATCGAGGCGGGGCGGGGGGACTATGACTACAAGCTCTCCTATGGCGGGGAAAGCGTGCCGGTGCATCGGCTGCTGATCTATCCGGCGGCGGGGGACGGGCGGCTGCGGCTGATGCTGTGGGGAAGCGATCGTCTCCACCTTTTGTATTACCGTATCTGGTTTTTGAAACTCGCGCCCCGGGTTGCGCGCCTTCGGAGGCCGCGGCCGCTGTGGCGGCGCTGGATCCGGTCGCGGGTCTGAGGGGGGGGGTGATGCAGGTTCGTCCCGTCGATGCCGCCGACTGGCCCGCCCTTGCCGCGGGGTTCCGCGACATGGGTTTTGAGCAAAGCCTGCCCTATGCAAGCGCAGCCGCCGCCCGGGTGGGGGCCACGCTCAGCCTGCTGGCGGTGGAGGCGGGCGGCGCCCCTGTCGCGGTGGCCGCGGTGCGGATCAAGCGGGTGCCGGGTCTGGGGTCGGGCATCGCCTGGGTGCCCTCGGGGCCGCTGATCCTGCCTGCGGGGGGGGCCACGCCGGATGCGGCGGTCCTAGGTGCAATCCTCGCCGCCCTGCGCGGCCATCTTTCGGGGCATGTGCTGCGCTTCAGGCTTTCGGGTCTGGCGTTACAGGAGGCCGGGGCCCTTCGTGCCATCGCGGCGGCGGCGGGCTTTGCCCCCACCACCCGCGCGCGGCCCTATCGCAGCATCGGGATCGACCTTTCCCGGGGGACCGACGCGTTGATGGCCGCCTTCAACGGCAAGTGGCGCACCGACCTGCGCTTTGCCCTGAAGTCTGGGCTGGAGCTGCAACGGGGCAGCGGACCGGCACTGGAAGCGCGGTTTTTGGCGATGTTAGAGACGGTTCAGGCGGCCAAAGGCTTTCACACCGATATCACGCCCGCCTTTCATTTCCCGCTGCACAGCCCCGGTTACGCGGTCGAGACGCTGATTGCGGCGAAGGACGGCCAGGATGTGGCAGGCATCGTGACGGGCCGGGCCGGCACCTGCACCACCTATCTTTTCGGCGCCACGGCCGAGGCGGGCCGGCCGGTGCGGGCGGGATATTTCCTGACCTGGGCTGCGATCTGCCATGCAGCGGCACTGGGGCAGACCTGGTATGACATGGGCGGGATCGACGCCGAGACAAACCCGGAAGTCACCCGGTTCAAGGAGCGGATGAACGGTGTGGCACTGTTTGCCGAGCCTTGTGAGGCGCGGCCTTCCGGCGTCAGGGGGCGGCTGGTGCTGGGGGCCGAGGCGCTGCGCGCGCGGCTGCGGGGCAGATGAGCGATGCGGAAGAACCGGGCAGTCGGGATCATCTTTCACGGCATAGGCACGCCGGGCCGGGAACTGGGGCCGGGCGAGGCGCCCTACTGGATTTCGGTCGCGGCCTTCGAGGCGATCCTTGATCAGGTGCAGGCCGCACCCCATCGCAGCCAGATCCGGCTCAGCTTTGACGACGGCAATGCCTCGGACCATGACATTGCCCTGCCGCGGCTTCTGGCGCGGGGGCTCAGGGCGGATTTCTTCGTGCTGTCGGGCCGCATCGACGCCCCCGGGTCGCTGAGTGCCGCACAGATCCGCGCGCTGGCGGCGGCGGGGATGGGGGTGGGCAGCCACGGGATCGCGCATCGCGACTGGCGGCGGATCAGCGCAGACGACCTGGCGGCAGAGGTCACCCAGTCGCGGGCGGCGATTGCCGGGGTGCTGGGGCGGCCCGTCACGACAGCCGGCATCCCCTTTGGCAGCTATGACGCCCGGGTGCTGGCCGCCCTGCGCCGCGCGGGCTATGAGGCCGCCTATTCCAGCGACCGCGGCACGATGGACCCGGCGGCCTTCCTGCGGCCGCGCTGCTCGGTTCGGGCGGAGATGGGGCAGGCGGGGATGGGGCAGGCGGAGATGGGGCAGGCTGGGATTACGGCGATGCTGGCGGGCCGGCTGGCGGTGCTGCAGCGGCTGCGGCGGGCGCTGGTGATGTGGCACCGACGGCTGGGATGAGGGTGCTGATCAGGGGTCACTCGGGGTGTGCTTTGTCCCCTGGCCGCAGCAAAACCATTGACCCGTCACGCGACCGACAGAAACCCTGCGCAGATTGCGGGTGCGCAGCGGCGGCCTGCTGCATCGCAAGCCAGGGCCACCATGTGGTAGGCGTGGATGTGAGCGATGCCAAGGTCGAGGACATCAATGCCAACCGAGTACCCTTCGAGGAGCCGGGGCTGGCCGCGCTGATGTCCGAGCAGCATGCTGCGGGCCGGATCCGAGCCACAAAATCGGTGCTCGAGGGGCTGAAGGATGCAACGCTTGCCATCGTCTGCGTGGGGACGCCAAGCGGCATCGATGGCGCGCATGATATGCGCTGTGTGGTGGACGTGTCGCGCCAGATTGCGGCCGAGGTAGCTCGGCTACCTGCCGGGGCGCATCTGACGGTGGCCTGCCGGTCCACCATGCGGCCTGGCTCGATCCGCAAGCTAATCTCGCCGATCTTTGCCGCCCGGCTGGGGGTCGGCTGGCAAGAGCGCATCACCCTGGTTCACAATCCCGAATTTCTGCGCGAGGCGCAGGCGATCCATGACTATTTCCACCCCGCCCGCCCGCCCGCCTGCATCGTCATCGGCACGGCCGAAGGCGCCCCAAACGTGGTGATGGATGTGTTGCACGATGGCATCGATGCCCCGAGCTTCGTCGTCCGTTTCGAGGAGGCGGAGCTAACCAAGTTCGTCGATAATTCCTGGCATGCGGTAAAGGTGGTCTTTGCCAACGAGATCGGCCGAGTCTGCCAGAAGCTGGAGATTTCGGCCAGCCGGATGCACGAGATGTTCGTGGCTGATACCAAGCTCAACATCTCGGCATATTACACCCGGCCGGGGGGGGGCCTTCGGGGGATCGTGCCTGCCCAAGGACGTACGGGCGCTGCAATACATCGCCTCGGACGTAGGCGCCAATGCCCATCTGATTGACAGCCTGCTGCGGTCGAACGAGGCGCACAAGAACTACCAGTTCCAGACTATCGCTGCGGACGCTGGCGCGGCTGGATGTGGCGGCCGAGATCGCGGCGCGGCGGGCGGGCTACGGGCGGTATCCGGGCGCATTGGCAGGGCAGACCGGTCTCGTGCCCCTGTTTGCCCGGCTGGACGCCGAAACCGTGCCTCTGGGGATGCCGGTGCAGGTGGCGCCCGGGCTGCGCGATCCGCTCGTGCGCGGCCTGCAGGCCGGGGGGGGCGCCGCTACGCCCTGGTGGGGCGGGTTACCACCATGGGCTGGACTTTTCCGGGCAGGCGGAGGCCTGCAGGCTGAAGGACGGGATCGTCTTTCTGCCTTTGGGGGCGGGGACCGGGGCGGCGCAGATTGCCGATGCGGCGGCCCGGCTGGTGGCGCTGATGCGCGATGCGCGCTCCTGAGCCCTGTTTCGCAGGCGAAACCCCGCGCAAGACGGGGGCGCTGCCCCCCGTCGCGTGCCGCGCCTCCCCCCGGGATATTTATGAATAGATGAAAGGGGGGGGGCGCCATCGGCAGGGCACGGGCGCTTTTCTTGCGTGCCCCTTCGGTCTGGCTCCCCGGGAGAGCGCGCAACACGCGCGGGGGCAGCGCCCCCAATTGCGGAGGGCGCACCCGCAACGTCACGGGAGAGGCTACGGGAAGCAGCGGGTCTGCGCCGTCGGCTGACGAAGGGTCTTGCTGCGCAGGCCCGCTTGCGCCATCGCCTTGTCCGGGGCGACAAGTCAGGATAGCGTTCCGCAAAAGCCTGCAGCAGAGATGCGAGTCCCCTTGATGCCCGAACCCCAACCCGCCGCAGTTTCGGGCAGGTCCGTCCTCATCGTTGTCGAGAATCTGCCCGTGCCGATGGACCGGCGGGTCTGGCTGGAGGCGACGACGCTGGTGGCGGCGGGCTACCGCGTCAGCGTGATCTGCCCCACGGGGCGGGGCTGGGACGCGCCCTATGAGGTCATCGACGGGGTGCATATCTATCGCTACCCCGAGCCGCCCGAGGCGCATTCCGGCGCCCTCGCCTATGCACGCGAATGGGGCGGTGCGCTGTTGCACATGTTCCGCATGGCGGCCCGCGTGCGGCGCGAACGCGGGTTTGACGTGATCCATGGCTGCAACCCGCCGGACCTCATCTGGCTTTTGGCGTTGCGCTGGCGGCTTTGGGGGGTGCGTTACGTCTTTGACCATCACGACGTCTGTCCCGAGCTGTTCGAGGCCAAGTTCGCGCGGCGCGGGCTTTTGTACCGCGTCATGCTGTGGTGGGAACGCATCAGCTTTGCCGTGGCGGATGTGTCGATCGCGACCAACGAAAGCTTCCGCGAGATCGCCCTGCGGCGCGGGCGGATGGCCCCTGCCAATGTCTTTGTCGTGCGTTCCGCCCCCAAGGTGGAAACCTTCGAGCGCGCGCCGCCCGAACCGCGCTATCGCATGGGGGCGGCCACCGTGATGGGCTATGTGGGGGTGATCGGCCAGCAGGAGGGAATGGATCTTCTGGTGGCCGCTGCCGACCATCTGATCCGTGGGCTTGGGCAGACGGATGTGCACTTCACCATCGTGGGTTTCGGCCCGGAATTGCCGAACGTGCAGCGTGATGTCGAAAAGCGCGGGCTGAGTGACCATTTCACCTTTACCGGTGCGCTTTACGGTGACGAGATGCTGGTGGCGCTGAACAGCTGCGATATCGGCGTGAGCCCGGACCCGTGCAACCCGATGAACGACATCTCGACCATGAACAAGGTCATGGAATACATGACGCTGGAAAAGCCGGTGGTGCAGTTCGACCTGAAGGAAGGCCGGGCATCGGCCGGGGCGGCGTCGCTTTACGCAAAGTCGAACGACCCGAGGGATTTTGCCGCCTGCATCGCCATGCTGATCGCAGATCCCGGTTTGCGGGCCCGGATGGGGAAGATCGGGCGCAACCGGGTGCTGGAGAGCCTGTCGTGGAGCAATTCGGTGCCGCATCTGCTGGCGGCCTATGAGCGGGTCTTTGCGCTGAAGCGCTGAGACGTCAGCCAGCCTGCCCTTGCCCCCCCCTTCGGCCCAGCCAGAGCGCCAGTGCTGCCCCCGCGACAAAGCCCCCGAGATGCGTTTGCCAGGCAAGCTGGCCGCCGGTGGTCACAAGCGTCACCAGGTTGAAGAGCACAAGGCCTGCCACGATGCCCGCGCTGCGCCAGGGCGCGCGGCGGCGCTGCCAGTCCCACAGCGTGGCCGCCCCGGCCAACCCGAAGATCGCACCCGAGGCGCCCACCATCGGGGATGCCGAGGTGGCCAGGAGCCCGAAGGCCGCACTCCCCCCCAGAGCCGCCCCTGCATAAAGCAGAAGAAAGCCGCGCGACCCGAGCCGGGTCACCGCCTGCGGCCCCAGAAACAGAATGCCCAGAAGGTTGCCAAGAAGATGCGTGCCCCCGGCATGCAGCAGGGCATAGGTCGCAAACATCGTTACCGGCTGGCCTGCGAAGTTGGGCTGCCAGCCATGCAGAAGCCCCGCCCAGAACCCGCCATACTGCAGCGCGAGCGAGCGCCAGCTGGCGCTGCCCCAGAGCCCGCGCTCGGCCCCCATCAGCGCCAGTTCCGGCAGGGCGAGCGACAGGACCACGGCCCAAAGCACCCAAGGCAGGCCCGGAGGGGATGTGGAAGGAGAGGGGCTGGCTTGCGTCACGGGGCGGGGGGGGCCGGGTCAGGAAGAGGTTGCGCCACCATGCGCTGCCGAAGGCAGGGCGCGCAAGGCGCAGCCCTTTGGCAGGTAGAGGGGACAGGGACAGGGACAGGGGACGGGAGGCATACGGCGGGGGCATACGGCGGGGGCATGCGGCGGGGGCTGGCCGGAGGGCAAAAACGGCTCTGTGGTGGCGGTTTTGCCCCATGTCCTGCGTTTGTCTGGGCCCGATTATTCGGGGATGAAAACCGGCAGCTTCGGCAGTGCCGCCACCATCAGGCGCTGCATGCGGGCTTCGGCCGCGGCCTCGGTCTCGCCTTCGCCGATGGGGGTGACAAAGCGCACCATCGCCCCGTCGGAGCGGCCCTTGGTCAGGCTGTCGTAAACCACCGAGGCCTTGGCGAGATAGTCGTTCGTCATCCGCCGGCCACGCTGTTCGAACCAGTAATACACGAGCTGCCTGGACAGCCCCTTCTGGATCACCGCGCGGTTGACGGTGAAGGTGCCGTAGACGGTGCCGGGGATCGTGACTTCATGGGGGTCGATCGAATAGACCTCCCACCCGCCGACGGGCAGGCAGACCTCGGGCGAATGGATGCCGGAGCCTTCGGTCTGCTTTTCATACCAGGCGGCAAAGAAATTGACGTAAGCCGCCTCGCCCGGGGCCTGGTAGGTGGCGTTGATATAGTCGGTGGCGCCCAGAACCTGCTCGATCTCGGGTTCCAGCGCCTGCTGGCCACCGGTCCAGTCGCCCACCGTCTTGGGAAACAGCGAGAAGCTGTCGCGTGCCACCTCCACCCGGTCGCGGGGGGGGGTGAGGGTGAAGGCCAGCGTCACGGCCAGCGAGATCAGCGCCGCCGCGATCATCCCGCGCGAGGCGGCGATGCGGGGCAGGCGGGCGGCATGGGCGGCAAAGCCGTCGAAATCAAGGTCGATGGTATCGGCCAGCGGCATCGGGTTCGGGGTCAGCCGCTGCAGGGCGATGGCCATGAGGAACAGGATCGCGATGCAGCAGCCAAAGATCACCCAGCCTTCGAAGACATGCAAGAAGCCCTCGGCCTGCTCGATCCCGTAGCTGTTGACCATGACCCCGATCACCCCGATCCGGAAGGAGTTCATGAAGACCGTGAGGGGGGCTGCCATCAGAAGAAGCACCGCCTTGTGCCACATCGGCCCACGGTAAAGGATGGCAAAGAGGTAGGAGAAGCTGAGGATCGGGAAGAGGTAGCGCAGACCCGAACAGGCCTCGGCCACCTGCAGCTTGTAGACGCCGAGGTCGATCACGTTGCCTTCCAGGAACACCGGGATGCCCGCGAGCTGGATGAACCAGACGCCGAGCTCCGAGGAGACGAGCTGCAAAAAGATGGTGAGCTGCCAGTAGACGAACTGCGGCAGCGGCAGCATGAAGATCAGGTGCAGCACCGGCGCCCAGTGGGTGCGCCCCTGCTGCCAGCCAAAGCCCACGAGCATCACCCCCCCCACCCACAGGATGAGGGCATAGGTCACCACATCGGGGATGCGCACCATGTTGCCGAAGATGCCGAAGACCAGGGCCACCAGGATCAGGGCGATGCCGGGGGCCCGGTTGACCGGGGTGCCGGGCGGCAAGGTCGGGGCGAGGCGCAGCTCTCGCAGGAAGAGATAAAGCGAGATCAGCGGGATCAGCGGCCCGTGGCTGTATTCGGGTGTGGACCAGGCATTGAAGAGCGAGCCGAACCCCAGCCAGTAGACCGGCAGCGCCGAGGCCACGAGCAGGATGAACCAGAACAGTCCCGCCGGGTTGACGGCACGCAGCCCCTGCATCAGCTGCGGCTTCTCGGAGGAGGGAAGAGCGGTCATGCGGGGCTTTCCGGGCTTTGGATCAGGAGGCTTGATCTGGGGACTGGTTGTGCAGGAGCAAGGGTCAGGCGCCGGTCTAGCCGGAAAGTTCGGCGCAATATAGGCAGAAGGGCAGCAAAAATCGACCCGCACCGGCCCGAACTGGCCCGCACTGGGCCATACTGGCCCATATTGATGCGGGCGGGGCTGCCCGTGATCGGGGACCTGTGATCTGGGTACCTTGTCGGGGGCGGGGAAAGCCTGCACTCTGCGTGCGAATCCTCCGGGGGCCCGGTTCCTGGGGCACCCGGTCCCTGGGGCACCCGGTCCCTGGGGCAAACGGTCCCTGGGGCAAACGGTCCCTGGGGCAAACGGTCCTTGGGGCAAACGGGCGAAAGTGTGCGGCATGATCGGTGCGATAGGCGTTGTGGTGGCCAGCAATGACGAGGCCTGCCTTGCGCGCAACCTGCTGGCCTCGGAGATGATTGCAGGGCAGGGAGTTGTGGTGCATGTGGAACGCGGCGCGCCTTCGGCGGCCATCGCCTATAACCGCGGGCTTGATGCGACGACCGCGCCGATCGTGATCTTTGCCCATCAGGACGTGTATTTCCCCCGGGGCTGGGAGATGCGTCTGGCGCGGGCCATCGCGGCGGTGGAGGCGATTGACCCCGACTGGGCGCTGATGGCGCCCTTCGGGATGGCCGAGGATACGGCGGCCTATCGGGGCGATGTCTGGACCACCAGCCTCAGCCGGCGGGTGGGGGAGCCTGCCCGCACGCCGGTGATGGCGCAGAGCTTTGACGAGCTGGTCATCGTGCTGCGCCGCGCCTCGGGGGTGCGCTTTGACGAGGGGTTGCCGCTTTATCACCTTTACGGCACCGACATCGTGCAGACGGCGCGGGCGGCGGGCAAGGGGGCCTGGGTCGCCGATCTGCCGGTGGTGCATAACGACGGCTTTCACGACCGGCTGCGCGCGGATTTCACCGCAGGCTATGACTATGTGCGGCGCAAATGGCGGGCGCGGCTGCCCCTGCGCACCTCGGTCCTGTGGATCACCTGGCACGGGCTGTCGCTGCCCCTCCACCGGCTGCGCGGGGCACGCTCGATCGCCAAGCGCCGTGCGGTGGCGGGGGATACGGGCGTGGACCCGCGGCTTTATGCAGCGCGCTGCGGGTGGGAATAGGGCGCGCGGGACCCACGCCTCCGGCCCTCGAAGGCGTGCTCGGGTGTTCGCTGCCGAAATCAGTCCGCCGGACTGATTTCCGGGCGCGCCTCACGGCTTTCGGGCGCGGATGCTGGTCTGCGTCATGAAAGGATGCGACCAGCGGTTCCCTGTCAGACGGTTTATCAGCCGCGGCTTCCAGCCGAAGGGGCGGACGGGGCGGATCTCCTCGACCTTGAGGCCCGCGCCTGCAAACATCGCGGCATAGCTTGCGGGCGTGAACCAGCGCAGGTGGGTGCGGTCCATCACGCCCTCGTTCGCCAGCGTCCATTGCCCGGCGATCAGGGACCGGATCACCCGGTGATGGCAGATATTGGGCGAGGAGGCGAACACCAGCCCCCCGGGGCGCAACAGCGGCACGAGGCGGGCGACCACCTTCCAGGGGTCCACCAGATGTTCGAGCACCTCGGAGAGCAGGATCGCGTCCAGACCCCCGGGGGGCAGGACATCCAGCGCCATCTCCTCGATATTGCCGACATGCACCTCGCTGAGCCGGGTGGCCGCGATGCGGGCCGAGGGGTCGTGCAGCTCGATCCCGATGTAGCGGGCGCATTTGCCCCGCGCGAGGGCGAGCGCCCCGGTCTGGCCTTCGGAGCAGCCGATTTCCAGAAGGGTCGCGCCGGGGTCGGCGGGCAGGGCCTCGACGTAATCGGCGCGCATGCCCTGAAAATAGGTGCCGCCCTTGGCAAGATAGGCCGCAGGGCCCGCTACGGCTGCATCATGTGGTGCGGGACCTGGTGCGGAGCCTTTGGCCATTGGCGCGGGTTTCCTGCAAAAGACACAGGAAAGTCATAGAGGCTTGCGGGCGCAATGGTAGGAAATAAGCGCTTGTGATGCAGATCGGCGTTGACCTCGGGGGCCGGGATTGGTCAAGACAAGGCAACGGGGACAAGGACGGCGCGCTTTCGGGCGCGATCCGGGGCTGCAGGAGTAAAGGCAGAGCATGGCGCCCTATACCCGCTTTCCGCCGAAGGACCGCCGCGCGGGCAGCCCGTCTGCAGGCCCGTCTGCAGGCCCGTCTGCAGGCGCGTCTGCAGGCGTGCATGCGGGCCTTTCCGCTGCGGCTGATCCCGGGCTTGCCGACACCGGGCTTGCCGACACCGGGCTTGCCGACCCTGCGATGGCCGATGCGGCCCCCGCTGCAGGCGTTCGCGGGCTGCGGGCAGAGCCTGCGGCCGCAAAGGTCCGGGGCGTGCATCCGGTGGTGCTGGTGCTGCTGTTCAGCCTGATCATTCCCATTGTCTTCAGCCTCGGCTCGATGCGGCTGTCGCCCAACCGGGTGGTGGTGCTGCTGGCCTTTTTGCCGGCGCTGTTTCTGGTTCTGTCGGGGGCGGCGGGGCGGGTCCGGGCGGCCGATCTGTGGATGATGGCCTGCAGCGCCTGGATTGCGCTTTCGATCCTGGTCAACCACGGCACCGGCCAGATCCAGTTCATCGGCATCACCGTGATCGAGATGCTGGGGGCCTATCTCATCGGGCGGGCCTTTGTGCGGACCGAGAGCCAGTATCGCGGCCTCGTGCGGGTCCTGTGGTGGCTGATGGTGATCCTGCTCCCCGCTGCGGCGATTGAATCGGTGACCACCGTCCAGATCTATTCGAAGATCTTCTCGCCGGTCTTCGAGGTCTTTCCCTGGTCGGGCTATGAAAAGCGGCTCGGCTTCTGGCGCGCGCAGACGGTGTTCGAGCATGCGATCCTCTACGGCACCTTCACGGCCTTCTGCATGGCGCCGATCTATCATGCCGCGCGCAATGACGGCGGGCGGATAAGGGCCTGGATCCTCACGCTGCCGCCGTTGCTCACCACGTTCTTCTGCCTGTCGCTCGGGGCCTGGCTCGGGGTGATCGTGCAGCTTGGCATGATGCTGTGGGGTTGGGTGCTGCGGTCGTTCTCCTGGCGCTGGAGCCTTCTGGGCTGGCTTGCGGTGGCGGCCTATGTCGTGGTCGACATGATCTCGAACCGCACGCCCTTCGAGGTCTTCATCAGCCGTGTGGCCTTCGATGCGTGGACGGCCTATTGGCGGGTGCTGATCTTCAGCTACGGGATGGAGAACGTCTGGGCCCATCCGTTCTTCGGGCTGGGCCTGGCGGATTGGGCGCGCCCCTCCTGGATGACCGCGGGGACGGTGGACAATCTGTGGCTGGTCTTTGCGATGCGCTATGGCATTCCGGGCTTTGCCTTCCTGTTTGCGGCCTATGTGTCGGTCGTTCTTGGCCTGACCCGGTCCCGGCCTGCCGGGGCCTCGGCCCGCGCGCACCGCGATGCGCTGGCGTTTTCCTTCATCGGGCTCGCGATCTGCATCGCCACGGTGCATCTGTGGAACGCAAGCTTCGTCTTCGTGGTGTTCATGATGGGGGCAAGCTCCTGGGTGGCGGATGCCCCGCGCGAAGAGGCGGTTCCCGGGCCGCGCACGGGACCCGGTCCGGGGCCAGGCACGGGGCCAAGCACGGGGTCCGGTCCGGGGTCCGGTCCGGGGTCCGGTCCGGGGGGGGGTCGCGCGGGACCCGTCGTGCGCCCTAGCCCCGCCAGGACCGCAGGCGCTGGCGCAGGGGGGTCCAGAGGGTCGGATCGAAGGGCGTCAGCACCCGGACGGCGACCAGCAGGGCGAGCTTGAAGACCACGACCGAGGTGGCCGTGGCGGTGGCGGCCCCAAGGATGCCCCAGAGCGGGATCAACAGCAGGTTCAGCCCGGCATTCAGCGCCAGCGTGCAGATCGCGGTGCCAAGCACCAGCCGCTCATGCCCCTGCATCACCAGGATCACGGCAACCGGCCCGCACAGGAAGGCCAGCATGTTGCCCAGCACGAGGATCTGCATGACCGGGGCCGCGGCCACGAAATCGGGGCCGAATAAGCCGAGGTAGATCGAGGCGCCGAAGCCCAGAGGCAGGGCGATGGCCGCGCTGAGCGCCACCGACACCATCACGCTGGAGGAGATCATCGCCTGCGCGCCCGCGGTATCCTTCTGCCCGATCGCGCGGGCGAGGATCGGCTCCAGCAGTTGCAGGGCGATGCCGTTGGCGATGATGATCGTATCCACCCCGCGTGAGGCGGCCCGGTAGCGCCCGAGGTCGGCATGATCGGCCAGCGCGCCCAGCATCAGGATGTCGAGGCTGGTCTGCAACAGGTTGAGGATGCCGATCGCCATCAGCGACACCCCGGCCAGCACCCAAGGGCGCGTGGCATAGGCGGGGGGCGGCAGGACGGGGCCGGTTTCGGCCGCAAGGCAGCGGCGCACATACCACAAGAGGCACAAGAGCACCGCCCCCGACACCGCGAGCGACAGCGCAAACACCGTGGTGGGGGTCATCACCAGCCCGCTTGCCACCAGCCCCAGCAACAGCGCCACGAACAGGCCCTGACGCAGCACCGTCTCGATGAATTGCGAATGGATCACCCGCTGCAGCCCGTTCAGCACCGCCGACATGCCCAGGATCAGCGCCTGCGCTATGGCCGCGAGCAGCACCAGCGGCCAGGCGATCTGCAGATGCAGCACCCCCGCCGCCGTGAGCCCCAGCACCGCCACGACCGACAGCGCCGTGCTGATCGCCAGAAGCCCGCCCCAGGTCCGCAAATAGCCCCGCACATGGCCGAACTCGCGCCGCACGAGGTAGACCGGCAGTTCCCGCACCGCCAGAAAGCCGAAGCCTGCGCCGTGCAGCGTGGCAATCAGCAAGGCCACGACAAAGGCATAGGAATAGACGCCGAAGCCTTCGACCCCCAGCACCCGCGCAATCAGGATCGAGGCGCCAAGCTGCAGCGCGAGCCCCGCAAAGCGCAGCGCAAAGGACGCCCCCGACCGGCGCAGGAAGGGCGAGAGGGTGGCAAGTCGCGAAAAAAGGGCGCTCAGCATGGGACTTTCAGGGCGCGGTGAGATCACGGCGCCAGAGGGCTCCGGAGGAGGGGATGGCGCAGGCGGGGGTCGTGCAGGGGAGGCCGCTTCGGGGGCCGCATCACGGTGCCCCCAGCCGGGCCGCGCCGATCCCCGTCCCGTCAAGCGGCCCGCCCGGCAGGTAGGCAAAGGAGCCAAGGTCGCGCGGATCGCCCCGCAGCGGATTGGCAAAGACCTTGGTGTAAAATCCGGCCTCGCCCCGACGGCGGTTCTGGATGGGGAAATTGCCCTCCACCACCCAGTCGGCCTGACCCTTCGGCCCGGTGATGGCGGCCACCGCATTGCGTGTGATGCGCACATCCTGCGCGCGCGGCGCCACCAGGATCTGCGGCGTCCAGACGTCGGAGTCGATATCGGCATCCAGCGTGTTGATCGAGGCATCGTTCTGGATCAGCGTGTTGTTGGCGATGGTGACGCCTTTGGCCTCGCCCACGGTGATGCCATGCAGATGGGCGTTGATGATCACGTTCCCCTCGATCGTGATGTCGCGGTAGAACAGCTCCTTGCCCGCCTGGCCCTGATCGACCAGCTCGTTGCGCAGAAAGATGGACTGGGTGTAAAGCCCGGTGCCAGAATTCAGCACGTTGTTGCGGATCACGATATCGGTCGAGGGCTTTGTGGTGCCGACAGTCCAGAACTGGATCATGTCGGCATGATCGCCGGTTTCGGCCGGGCGGCGGAAGTCGTGGATGGAGTTGTTCTCGATCAGCACGCCGCTTACTTGCGCAAAGTTCATCCCGTCGCTGCGCAGGTCGTGGATTTCGCTGCCCCGCAGGGTGAAGCCCTTGCTCTCACCGACGCCGATGCCGCGGTGAAAGCGGCGGATCTCGCTGTTCTCGACCACGACATCCGTGCTGTAGAGCACGTTGAGCCCGATGCCGAAGCCAAAGCCGTTATCCTCGGCCGAGATGCCCCGCGCATTGTCGCCGTCGATCAGCACGCGGCTGAGGGTGATGTCGCGGCTTTCGGTGATGATGAAGGGCCGGGTGAAGATCTGATCCCCAGGCGCGAAGCGATAGTCGAGCATCACCCCGTCGAGCACGACATGCTTCACCTTCTGCATCTCGAGCTGGGGAAAGCGGGCCGGATTGCCCGGATCGGCCGAGCGCAGCACCAGCGGCGTGCCGTCCTGGCCGCCTTCGCGCAGGAAAAGGCCCTCATAGTCGCCCCCGGGCAGCAGGATCGTGCCGCCCCCGCCCTGCAGCGCGGCGATCGCGTCGGGCAGCTCGGAGGGGTTTTGCAAGGTGAGGGTCGTCTCTGCCGCAAGCGGCCCCGCAAGTGCCAGACCTGTGGCCAGACCTGCGATCAGCGCAGCGGCCCGGACCACTGTCGTTCCTGTCGGTCGAAATCGCATGGGGTCTCCCGTTCTTCCGTGCTCTCGCACTTTTACTGATCCCGATGAAACCGACAACTCGAAGACGGCGATGTGACGATATCAGGGGCGGAACTGGAAGCTGCGGCCCAGTTGCAGAAAGATGCTGTTGGAATTGGCGCGCCCGGCGGCGTCGTCGCGCAGATCGTGCCTGTAGCCCGCTGTCAGACCCCAGTCGCGGGTGACCTGCCGGTTGTAGCCAAGCGCGAGGCTGGCTGTGACGACCGAGGCGTTGGTGGCCGCGTCCTGGTTGTCCACGTAGTTGAAATCCGCCGAAACCCCGGAGATGGCCGTCAGCTGATGCGTGACCCCCAGGCTGATCGAGGTGGTGATCCGCTCGGCATCGGTGGAGGACACGCTGGCCGCCCGGTTGATCCCGAGGTTGACCTGCCCGTTGGCCAGTTGCTGGCTGTAGCGCAGCGCGCCGTTCAGCCGGACCTGCCCGTCCGAGTCGCGGCTGAGCCCGAGGCCGCCCGACAGCGTGCCCCGCGGCAGATCGAGGCTGCGGTTGACCCCAAAGGCGGTGCGGGTGCCATCGGCCCCTTCGGTGAACGAGACGGTGGCCCCGACAGTGCCGTTCGGGCGGGTGATGTCGAGGGCGGCATTGATGCCGCGGGTGATTCGGCTGGCGCTGACGGCATCTTCGAAGCGCGACCAGTCGGCTCCGATCCGCGCCGTGGTGACGGCGTTGATGTCCAGCCTGAAGGTGGCGCCGAAGTTGAGCCTGCTGTTGTCGGTCAGGCTCGGGTTGGAGGCGTTGACATAGTTGATGTCGCTGTACCCGGCCCGCAGAGTGAGCCCGAGGGGCCCCGCATCGCCAAAGCTGATCCGGCCGTTGACATCGATGTTGCGGCGCAGGCCGGTGCCGGTCAGATCGTTCAGATCGGTGGGCAGCACGATCTGGCCGGTGCTGTCCAGAAAATCGGTGAGCGGGCGCAGGAAGGCGATATCGCTTTCGTCATAGCTTGCCTGGACATCGAAGCTCGCGTTTGCGGCACTTCGGCCATAGCTGAACGACAGCCGGGGTGTCAGGAACCCCGCATCGCTCGTCCCGTCGGGATTGCGGATGTAGTCGAAGCTGGAGGAGGTGTCGAAGCGCAGGCTGGTGTCTTGGGTATCTGCGGCCAGCCCGAAGCTGAGCCCGGTTATGGTCTGCAGCGTGGAGCCTGTGCTGACGATGTTCAGCGCGCGGTTCTCGGTCAGCTCGACCCGCTGGCTGAGGCCGAAGGTCAGCTGCACGCCGCTTTGCTGGGCTGAAAGCGCATCGGGCAGGACCAGCAGTCCCGCCGCCGCAACAGCGCCCACCGCCGCGAGACGGCGGGAGGCCGGGGCGCCTTTGGGAGCTGCGCGCCGCACCGCTTATTCGAACAGCTTGCGCTGCGGCACGACGATCACGTCGCCGTCGGCCAGACGGGTACTGCCCGCGCCCGAGGCGCCACGTTCGATCGCGTTGTAATCGAGGGGGTAGATTGTCTCTTTGCCGGTCTTGCGGTCCGTGCGGCGCAGCTGGATGCGCTTGGTCGCCGCGAACTTCGAGAAGCCGCCCATTTCGGCAAAGAACTGCAGCACGGTCGTGCCGGGTGCCACGCTGACCTTGCCGGGCTTTGCCGCCTCGCCCATCACGAAGATCGACAGCGTCTTGGTGGCCGCGACCCCGCCGGTGCCGGTGGCCACCTGATTCAGCCGCTCGACCGAGACGAAGACATTGGGCGAGGTGGCGAAGTTGCCCGCAAGCCGCGCCACGAGATCGGCCTGCACCGCCTCGATCGGGCGCCCGCCGGCCCGCACCACGCCTGCAAGCGGCATCGAGATGCGCCCGTCGGGGGCCACAAGGACCGAGCGGTTGAGGGTCGCATCTTCCAGCACTTCAATGCGCAGGGTATCGCCCGGGCGCAGAAGATAGCCTTCCTCCTGAGCGCGCGCGCCGCCCGCCAGCAACGGCAGGGCAAGAAGCCCGGTCAGAAGTGCCACAAAAAGCCGCATCATGGTGTCGTCTCCTCTGGGTGTGGCAGCGCCCGAAGGCCCGGGAGGGGCTGTTTCGGAAGCCTGCTGCGCAATTCCCCTGCGGGCACGCTACCCCGCGGAGGGGCGGCCCGGAAGGGTCGTCATGCATTCTGGAGCTCAAAGCCCCTGATTTCCCTGCCCTGGCGTGCTGCCTGTGCAACAAATCCGGGGTTTTTCGGGCCTCTTGGGCAAGAACGGCGGGGGCGCGGCCTCTGGCCCGTGCCGGACCTCCCCCGGGACAGATGACCAGGGAAGGCTGAGGGAAGGCTGAGGGAAGGGTGAGGGAAGGGCGGGTTTGGGGGGCATCTCAGGGATTGGTGGCGGGTGTGGCAGTGGGGGCAAGCTCCTGCAAAAGAGTGCCCTCTGCCGGTGTTTCCGGGCCGCCGCCGGGGGGCGCTTCGGGCAGGGCGGCCAGGGTGGCGCGGGCCTCCTCGAACTGCGGCAGGGGGCTTGCGCCGGCGATTTCCAGCGCCAGCGTCAGCGCCTCGCGCGCCTCGACGGGGCGGTTCAGCCCGACATAGGTCATGCCGAGGTGATACTGCGCGGACGCGTCCTCGGGCAGTCCGGCTGCGGCGGGTTCCAGATAGGTCAGCGCCTCTTCGAGGTTGCCGCGGCGATATTCGATCCAGCCGTAGGTGTCCTGGAAGGCGGGCACATCCGAGCCGCGCAGGCGGCGGGCGACGGTGAAGGCACGTTCCAGGCTGGCCGGATCGCTGCGGTGGGTGGTGATCAGCGAGGCGAGGTTGTTGGCCACCACCACATTGCTGCTGTCCTCGGCGTAAAGTGCCTCGTAGACGGCGATCGCGCCCTCGACGTCGCCCGCAGCCTCCAGCGCGCCGGCCTTGATCCAGCGCAGGGTAGTCGAGGCGGGGACCCGGGCCAGCCCCTCATCAAGCAGCGTCGTGGCCTCGGCCTCGCGCCCGGCCGAGCTGAGCAGGCTGTAAAGCATGCGCACCGGGTTTTCCGCCAGCGGCAACTGGGCGATGACCGCGCGGTAGCCCGCCTCGGCCGCCGCCGGGTCGCCAGCCACCATATGCAGGCCCGCGCTGAGCATCAAAAGGTCGGGGTCTGCGGGTTTTTCCGCCAGCGCCGCGTCCAGACGCGTGCGCGCCTCGTCGGGCTTGCCGTCGGTGACCAGGGTCTGCACGATCTGGCTCAGGGCCGCGGCGTCGCCCGACCCGGTGCCGAGCTGCGATTGCAGAAGGGCGAGGCTTTCCTCGGTCTGCCCGCGGCCCTGCAGGATCGCGGATTGCAGCGAAAGGGCGGCGCGGGTGCCATCGGGGGTCTTCAATGCCCGCATCCCGGCCACTGCCCCTTCGGCCTTTTCCCAATCCTTGGCCGCCACCCAGATCTGCGCAAGCTCGGCCAGGAGCTGCAGGTTGCCGGGGTTGGCTTGCAGCGAATCCTGCAGCACCTGTTCTGCCCCGGAAACACGGTCGTCGCGCCGCAGGAAGGCAGCATAGCGCAGCGATTCCGCCACGCCGCGGTTCGACACCTCGACCGCCAGCGCCAGCCGCTCGCCCGCAAGGTCGGGGCTGCCGTCGCGCTCATGCGCTTCGGCCATCAGGGTCAGGATCGCGGCATCGCGCGGGTTCTGGTTCAGGGCGTTGCGCAGATCGAGGATGGCATCGGCGGGCTTGTCCTCGTCGATCAGCCAGCGGGCGCGCATCTTCAGCGCATCGACGTGGCTTGTGTCCTCGGCCAGCACTTCCTCGACGCGGGCGCGTGCGCCCACCACGTTGCCGGTGGCAAGCTGCATCTGCGCGAGGATGATCTTGATGCGGCGGACCTCGTCGGAGGGTTCGGCCCCGGCGAGGATCGCCTCGATTTCCGCAATGGCCTCGGCCTGCTTGCCACCCTCAAAGACCAGCGAAGCCCGCAGGGCGCCGTAAAGGGCTGCGTTGACGGTTCCGGGGTTGGCCGCGATCAGGCGGTCCAGCTCGGCAATGGCGGCGGCGGGGCTGCGGGCCTGCTGCAACAGCTGCACCACCGCCACATGGCCTTCAACCGGGCCGTCATCGGGGCCTGCTAGCTGGCGCAGATAGGCCTCGGCGCCGTCGAAATCCTTCTTGTAGATGTACCAGCGGATCAGCCCGGCGCGGACCTCCTCGTTCTCGGGAAAGAGCTCGACCATGCGCTTGAGCTGCGCGCCGGTGCCCTCGACATCGTTCTGCTCGGCCAGAAGGCGGAACTTCATCACGTTGTAATCAAGGTTGCCGGGTTCCTCGGCCAGCGCGGCCTCGATCTCGGGCAGGGCGGCCGCGGTGTCGCCCGCAGTCATCATGCTGTCGATGACGATGCGGCGGGCGGCCTTGTTGCCGGGGGTGCCTGCCAGCACGGCGCGGGCGGCCTCGACGGCACGGGCTGCGGCACCTGTGTCGCGGGCCAGCATGGCGGTGCGGTAATCCAGCGCCGCGGCGATCGCCTGGACGCCCGCCACCTCGGGGGCGAGTTTGATGGCGGCGCGGCCGTGCCGCTCGGCCTCTGCCCAGTCGCCGCGCGAAATGGCGATCTCGGCCAGGGTCTGGCGGACATCGGGCGTGTCGGGATATTGCTCGATCAGGCGCAGGTACTGCCCGTAAGCCTCGCCCACGTCGCCGCGGGCAAGCACGGTATCGGCATAGACCTTGCGGGCTTCCTTGTGAAAGCCGTTGTATTCAAAGACGTTGCGGAACTCGAGCAGCGCACGGTCGACATCGCCCGCCTGCAGCAGCTGCATCCCGGACTGGTAGTAGCGTTCGGCCTTGTCTTCGGGGCTTTCGCAGGCCGAAAGCGCCAGCGTGCAGGCGACCATGAGAGCGGCCAGGCGCAGGCGGGGGGGCAGACCATCCATGATTGCTCGATCTCGTTCGTTTCTGGCACCAAAAGGCGCATTCGTTGAAGGCGCCCGTCTCCTGCAGAGGGTTGTCCTGCATGAGGGTCGGGCGCGCCTGCCAGCGTTCAATCACAGCAATAAGGCATAATTTTGGATCGCAGGCCAGCGCCAGGCGGCCTGCAGGGGGTTCAAGATCGCGAGAGAGGGTGGTTCAGTAGCCGGTGCCGCGCAGCACCACGTGCACGGTGGCCAGCAGAAGCTTCACATCGGTGCCAAGCGAGACGTCGCGCTCATAAGCCGCATCAAAGCGGGCACGGTCGGCGAAGGTGGAGTTGTTGCGCTCGGACACCTGCCAGATGCCGGTGATGCCGGGGCGCAGAGCGTAATAGGCGCGGCCGGGGTAGATCGCCTGCTGTTCGGGCATCATCGGACGGGGGCCCACCAGCGACATGTCGCCCGTCAGAACGTTGATGAGCTGCGGCAGCTCGTCAAGCGAGGTCTTGCGGATCAGCCGGCCAAAACGGGTGATGCGGGGGTCGCATTTCAGCTTCTGGGTGCTTTCCCATTCGGCACGGGCCGCGGGGTTGGCGTCCAGATGGGCGGCCAGCCGGGCATCGGCATCCACCACCATCGAGCGCAACTTCCACATGCTGTAGATGCGCCCGGCCCGCCCGACCCGGGCCTGCCGGTAGAAGGGCACGCCGCCGTCGCGTGCGACCAGAAGGGCGAGGATCACGATCAGCGGCAGCACCACCGGCAGCGCGGCCAGCACCGCGAGCGTGTCGAGCATCCGCTTCGCCCCACGCCGGTAAAGCCCGGTGCGAAGGCGCGGCGCGCTCAGGGCCTTGGCCAGGCTTTCGCCCGCGCCGATCGGGGTGGCATAGATTGCAGCCTGAGACGCCATTTGGGGGGCCTTGCGGGGTGCGCGGAGGGTGGTGTCATGCAGGGACATAAGGGGTACTCGCCAGACCAGAGACAAACTTTTCAAAACACAGGCTCCGAAGGGGTGCGGAGCGGCACAGCACGGGTGGGGGCGGCAAGGCCGTCACGGTCAGGGAATGATCGGCTCCTGTGACAAACACCGGGGATGACGACCCGGCGACCGACCCGAAGAGGTCCCTTTAAGGTGAGTTTACACTTTCTTAAGCCTGCTCACAATGAAATTTCGATGAACAAAGGCAGGAAAGTGGCCGTCTTGTGGCGGGCTAAGGCCCTGTTAACGGGTTATTTTGGAACAGTCCTGCCGAATCGGGCGGAGTGTTGCTGAAGCGCGCCGAATATCTTCCCCCCCCTGGCACAATCTGGGGATGCAAGCACCCCCGCCCGGCCTCTTTGCGCCGGGAGAATGTGGCGCTGCGAAGGAACCTGCCTTGATTCGGCCATTAAGCGGGGGGCAGAAGGCGCAGAAGACCTGCGGGGGAGTGATGGGAACGTTTTTCCCCTGCCGGGGCTTGTGCAGCCGCAGCAAGAACAGTCCTGCATCACCCCATCGTCAAATTATAGCCCATATTCCTGCTCATAGAGGCGTGATATATCCACTCGTCGGCACAAGGGGGGCCCATGTCGACACCAGGCGCCCGGCCTTCGCTCCGCCGACTTCAAACGGCCTCCGCAAGAATGTACATGTCGCGCACAGCTGACCTTTATACCGCCCATTTCGGCCTGATCGAGCGCCCGTTCTCGCTGGTGCCCGATCCCGACTTCCTGTTCTGGGCCCCGCCGCACCAGCGCGCCTATGCGATGCTGGAATATGGCCTGATGACGCGCGCGCCGATCACGCTGATCACCGGCGAGGTGGGGGCCGGGAAGACCACGCTGCTGCATCACCTGCTGAAACAGATGCCGGATGATCTGCGCATCGGGCTCATCGCCAATGCCCATGGCGACCGCGGAGAGCTGCTCAGGTGGGTGCTTCTGGCGCTGGCGCAGCCTGCCGATCCGCATGCCACCTATGTCGATCTCTTCGGGCAGTTCCAGTCCTACCTCATTGCCGAATATGCCGAAGGCCGCCGGGTGATCCTGATCTTTGACGAGGCGCAGAACCTGTCGCGCGAAAGCCTCGAAGAGCTGCGCATGTTCACCAACATCAACTCCAACAAGGACGAGCTTTTGCAGCTGGTGCTTGTGGGTCAGCCGGAACTGCGCGACCTTGTGCGCCGCCCGGACCTTACGCAATTCGCGCAGCGCGTGGCCTCGAGCTTCCATCTGCCCGCGATGGATGCGGTGATGGTGCGCGACTATATCGACCACCGCATGAGGGTGGCGGGGGCAACCGAACATGTGTTCTCGCGCTCCTCCACCGATCTCATCCATGCGGCGACGGGCGGGGTTCCCCGGCTCGTCAATCAGCTGAGCGACCTGTCGCTGGTCTATGCCTTCTCCAAGGATCAGAACCGGGTGCTTCGGCTCACGGTGCAACAGGTGCTGGAGGACGGCGTCTTCTTCGCGGGTGGTGCGGCGGCACAGGCGGCGCAGGCGGCAGCCTTGCATCTGCAGGCACAAAAGGCAGGATGATCATGGATTTCCGTTTCTATCTGTCGCTGTTCCTGCGGCGCATCCACTACTTCCTCATCCCCTTTGCCGTTGGCTCGGCCATCGGGCTCACGCTCTCGCGGGTGCTGCCGCCGGTCTATGTGGCCGAAGCACGGCTCCTGGTGGAAAGCGAGCAGATCCCCGGCAACCTCGCGGCCTCGACCGTGCAGACGCAAGCCACCGAACAGCTGCAGATCATCCAGCAGCGCATCCTCACGCGCGCCCAGCTTCTGGACATGGCCAACGAGCTGAAGATCTATGCAGCCACCACGCCATCGCAGCGGATGTCGGCCGATGACATCGTGACCGACCTGCGCAAGCGCATCAACATCAACACCTCGGGCGGCGGGCAGGGCGGCTCGGGCCAGCAGGCCACCATCGTGACCGTGAGCTTCGAGGCGCCGGATGCGCAGCTCTCGTCGGCCGTCACCAACGATCTGGTCACGCTGATCCTGCAGGAAGACGTGCAGATGCGCACGGGGCTTGCCGGGCAGACGCTGGACTTCTTTGTCCAGGAGGTGGACCGGCTGGACAAGGAACTGGCCGTGCGCGGCGCCGGGATCCTGAAATTCCAGGAAGAGAACCTGACCTCGCTGCCCGACAGCCTGGCCTTCCGGCGCACCCAGCAATCCACCAACCAGGGCCGGCTGCAGCAGCTGGACCGCGATGACGCGGCGCTGCGCGACCGCCATGACCGGCTGGTGCAGCTGCGTGCCTCTGGCGGCTCGCTGGCCTCGACGCAGGGGCAGAACCAGACCCCCGAACAGCGCCAGCTGCAGGGGCTGAAGGACCAGCTCGCCTCCTCGCTGCTGGTGCTCTCGCCCACCAACCCCAAGATCCCGCCCCTGCGCGTCCAGATCGCGGCGCTGGAAAAGGTGGTGAACGAACAACTGGCGGGCGGCGCGCTTGATGCCGCGGGCCAGCAGCTTTCGGCGCTGGACATCCAGATCGCCGACCTTGAGGGGCAGTTGAAGTTCAACACCGACGTGCGCGTCCAGATCGACGCCGAGCAGGAAGAGCTGCGTATCTCGATCGAGGCGACGCCGGGCAATGCGATCCGGCTGGATACGCTGAACCGCGATTACGCGGCCCTGCGCGCGCAATATGACCAGGCCGTCGCCAACAAGGCCCGCGCCGAGACCGGCGACATGATCGAGACCCTGTCCAAGGGGCAGCGCATTTCGGTGATCGAACAGGCAGTGACGCCGCTGGAACCCACCAGCCCGAACCGCCTGGCGATTGCGGCGGGCGGCGTGGGCGGCGGGCTTGCCGCAGGCCTGGGGCTGGTGTTCCTGCTGGAGCTTCTGAATTCGGCGATCCGCCGGCCCGTCGATCTGACGGCCAAGCTGGGGATCACCCCCTTTGGCACGCTGCCGCTCTTGCGCTCGCGTGCGCAGGTCCGGCGGCGGCGCATCGTGGTCGGGGCGGCCTTTGCGGTGGTGATGGTGGCCATTCCGGCCGGGCTCTGGGTGGTGCACACCCAGGTGACGCCGCTCGATCTGTTGTTGAACCGGGTGCTGGACCGGGTGGGGCTTGCCGCCCTGTCCGTCCCCGCCGGGCCGGGTGTGGTGTGATGAGGATGAGGAGCGTCTGATGGAAAAGATCCAGGCCGCCCTGGCCAAGGCGCGTGCCACGCGCAGCGGCGAGAGCAGCGGCGAGAACCGGGTCCCTCCGGGCCAGCCCCCGGCCGGGCGCCCCGGTCCTGTGCCGGGTCCTGTGCCGGGTCCGGTGCCGGGTCCTGTGCCGGGCATGCCGGGCAGCACCGCCGCACTGCGGGCCGAGGCCATCGCCCCCGATCTGCCGCGCAGCCCGGATCTGCTGCATGACGAGGAGGCCATTGCTGCCGCCTGGAGCGCGCTGCCCGGCTTTGCCGTGCAGGCCCGGCGGCTGGAGCGGGCGCATGTGGTGACCTTTGCGGGCGGGGCGGACGCGGTCTCCTTCGATGCGCTGCGCACGCGGCTGTTGCAGCAGATGCGCGCCAATGGCTGGCGCCGCGTCGCCATCACCTCGCCCGGGGCGGGCTGCGGCAAGACCACGCTTTCGCTGAACCTCGCCTTCAGCCTGGCGCGCCAGCCCGAGGTGCGCACACTCCTGGCCGAGCTGGACCTGCGCCGCCCCTCGATCGCGCGCATCCTCGGCACGCCCGACCGTGCGAGCCTGGCGCTGGCGCTGGCCGGAGAGGTCCCCTTCGACACCTGCGCCCTGCGGCTGAGCCAGAACCTGCTGCTTGCGGCCAACCAGGGCCCGGCACGCGATGCAGCCGAGCTTCTGGCCAGCGCCACCACTGCCCAGTCCCTGGCCCGGATCGAGGCGGAGTATGGGCCCGACATCACGATCTTCGACATGCCGCCGATGCTGGTGACCGATGACATGATGGCCTTCGCAGGCGAGGTGGATTGCGTGCTTCTGGTGGCCGCCGCCGAGGCGAGCACGATCAAGGAGGTTGACACCTGCGAGCGCGAGCTGGCAGCGCAGACCAATGTTCTGGGCGTGGTCCTGAACAAGTGCCGCTATACCGACCGCGGCGCAGGCTACGGCTATTACGACTGATCCAGCCAGCGAGGCAGGATCATCAGAGCGCAAAAAGGGCCGGGAAACTCCCGGCCCTTTGCAGGTCAGACACCGCTGTGCGGGTCGGCTCAGGCCGCCGCCTGCTTGCGCCGACGCAGCAGGCCAAAGCCGCCAAGCGCCGTCACGAGCAGCACGCCGCCTGCGGGCAGCGGCACCGGGGCCACCGAGACGTTGGAGAACTCCAGCGAGTTGCCTTGCGACAGGAACTGGACCTTGTCGAAGGCGAAGCCGGACCGGATCGTCACGAAGCTGGCCCCGATCCCCGTCGGCGGCACATCGGGAAAAAGCAGATCGGCAAGGTCGATGACATCGGTCTGGTTCGTGACCGAGTTGATCAGGGTGACGAAGTTGTAGGTGTCCACCGAGCCCCACAGGAAGCTGAGCGCAGAGGCCGGCCCGTTCACCGACAGCGTGGCCGAGGTGCCGCCGAGCACGTTCCAGTAGGAGAGCCGCTCGAAATTGCCAGCGCCCAGTTGCTCGAAGGGGGAGCGGTACTGGCCGCCAAGATTGCCTGCCCGGATATCGGGGGCGGTGGACCAGGTGGCGCTGCCCAGATTGAGGGTGGTGCCGGTCAGCGTGCCCAGTTCGGTGTTGTCCTGGGTGTTGCTGGTGACGATGGCCGCAAGGCCACTGGTGGCGAAGGAAAGCGAAAGGGCCACGGAGGCCAGAAGAGTCTTGAACATGGGGGAACTCGGTGCCAAGGGCCGAAGATTCATTCTGCCAGAGCCCGGGCAGAGGGGAATCCTTTATCCCGGCCGGGGCGTTGCGACCCTATTGTACTTGCCATGAAAACAATGCTTTGGGCGGCGGGTGGCCACAGAAACAATCGTCCCCCCGCGCAGGCGGGGGGCGAATCGGTTCTGTTCGTTTTTCCGGAGCGGCCCTTGATCAGAGAGCCGTGATCAGGGACCCGTGGGAGAGATGAACGCCGTGGGGATCCGGATCCACTTGCCGCCGCCCGGCAGGTTTTCGGCCGCCACAGCCGTCGTCTGGGTCTCATAGGCGCCAAGATCGGGTGCCCCGCCTGCGGTGCGGGTCTGGCGCATGAGGTCATTCGCAGTGGAGAAGGCCGGGTCGGCCGCGTCGATGAACCCGCTCGATGCCTTGGGGCGATAGTCGAGCGTATTGGCGTTGAGAAACACGTTCCCCGGGGTACCGATCACCGAGTTGTTGGCAAAGCTCACCCGGTTGGCCGGGTCCGAGACGCCCATGTAGGCCATGGCCACGTTGTTGGCCACCACCACATCCGAGGATTTTGTCCCGCTCTGGTGGTTGGCCAGGATGATCCAGGGCCAGCGTTCAGCCTTGTTGACCACATTGACCACGGTATTGTTCGAGATCACCCCGCCGCGCGCGCCATAGACGGCGATGCCATGATAGGCGCGGGTGGCCACCAGGTTGTTGGTGATGGTCACGTTGTCGTAAAAGCCGTTGAACATCCCGATGCCCTGCAGCGCGCAGCGCAGGGGATGCATGGTGCCATCGGTCCATTCGATGAAGACGTTGCCGTCCAGCACCAGCCCGTCGACCGACCCGGACCCGACCTTGCCGTTGGCGATGGCAAAGGACTGAAAGCCATCGGCATGGTTGCCATCGGTCTGCACGCAGTTGTAGACACGGTTGTAGCGGAACACGTTGTTGCGGCCGTTGCCGCGCAGACCGTCGGCGTTGAAGCCGTTGATGACATTAAGCTCGACCAGGGCATCCGCGCCATCAACCACGATGCCCATGTTCACCGCCGCAATCCGGTTGCGCAGCACCTTGCTGCGCGGGCCCTGCAGGAAGATGGCGTCAAATTTCCGGGCCTGCCAGGTGGCCGCATCCCATTTGCGGAAGTTGAAGGCATCGGTGCTGCCGCGCAGCCAGGACAACTCGACCGTGATGTCGGAGGTATCGGCATAGGACCGGACCAGATGGCGGCTCTGGACATTGGGGTTGGTGGGCACGATCTGCAACGCGCGCAGGGTGATGTTGCGGGTGCCGTTGCCGAACAGGATGTTCTCCAGCTGCGCCTTCTTGGAGTTCACCGAGGTGATGACGACCGGCGAGGTAAAGGCCTGACCGTAGATGTTCACCTCGCCATGCGGGCCGTCCATCAGAAAGACTGTATCGCCGCCGGTAATCTTCTTTGAGCCGAAGGCCGCCGCGATCGAGGGGAAGGGTTGCGCCTGGCTGCCGTCGGGCGTGCCGTTGAGGGTCGCGCCGATCGGGGCGACATAGTAGTCCGCCGCAAGGACCGGTCCGCCGACGAAGCTCAGAGATGCAAAGACAAATGCAAGAACTGCACGCATGGGTGCCTCTTTCTTTGTGGATCGCACCGGGGAGTAGGAGCCAATTGCGGCGACGCAACGGTTGAAAGGCGGCAAACCTCGGCTCTTGGCTGAAACTTGCTGAGGATATGCAGGTTTGCGGCATGTCCCTGCCGGAAAGGCGCACCGAAATGCCGCACGGCCCCGCCATGTCTGGCGGGGCCGTGCGGAACTCTGTCCGGAGGGGCTGCTCAGAGGAGGAGGTCGGTCACCAAAAGGTTCGTGACACCCACGAGCAGCAGCGAGGCGTTGACCGTGCCGTTGCCGTCGCTGTCGATCTGCAGAAAGCCATTGCCGCCCGAGACGACAAAACGCGCCTCGTTCTGCGTACCCGTAAAGGCCAGACCGCCGCGGAAGGCATCAAGCGACAGCCCCGCGAGGTTGATCTTGTCCACCCCCGAGACGAAATCGGTGATCCGGTCGCGGTTTGCGCCATCGCCGATTTCTGCCGCACTGGCAAAGATGAAAACATCCCGCTCGGTCCCGCCGACCGGCCCGCCGGTCAGCACGTCGCGCCCGAGGCCTGCGGTCAGCCGGTCCAGCCCCACCCCGCCTGAAAGCACGTCATTGCCCGCGCCGCCCGCGAGCGCATCGCCGCCGAGGCCGCCTGTGAGCGCATCGTTGCCCCCGCCGCCGATCAGCCGGTCGGCGCCCAGATCGCCGAACAGCTTGTCATTGCCTGCCCCCGCGTTCAGCACGTCATTGCCGCCCCCGCCGCGCAGCACGTCGTTGCCATTGCCGCCATTGAGCGAGTCATTGCCCGCCACTCCGAGGAGCAAGTCCTGGCCGTTGCCACCAATGAGCGTGTCATTGCCGTTGCCGCCATTGCCGGTATCATTGCCGATGCCGAGGAAGAAGTTGTCGTTGCCCCCCAAGAGGTTGACCGTGTCGGCGCCGCTCAGGTTGATCAGCACGTTGTCCGACGACCGCGTCGTGGCCAAGAGCACATCCGCGCCCGTCGTGCCGGTATAGGTGTAGCCCAGACCGCCAAGGAACGCCTCCAGCGCCGGGCTGTTCGACGTGGCCAGTTCTGCCAGAACCGCGGTGTGAAAGGCCGAAGCCGACAGGCCCGCATTGGTGACGAAGATGGTGTCGATGCCGTTCTCGTTGATCGTGATGCTGTCGACCATGCCGCCCGTGAGGAAGATGTCCGTGCCGATCACCGAGGTGGACAGGTTCGTGCCCTGAAGCGTGAAGGTGGTGGTCCCCAACGTGGCGGTCACCTGCACGGGCGAGAATGATGCGATGTCCGCCTGCAGGGCGAAAACATCCAACAGGTTGAAGAGATTTGCAAAACTGTTCGCAACGCCTGGTGCGAAGGCGATATTGGTCATCGGTATGCTCCTGAAATAGCTAACCATTTACGAAGATTTCAGGTTACACGGCCAGGGAGCAGAGTCAACCGCAGGTGCGCCTCAGCCCCGGTTCCAGGCGCCCGACAGCCGAGATGCGTCGCCGCCAAGTGCGAGCCACCCCATCACCCGCGCCCGGTGCAGCCGGATCAGCACCAGCCCGGCAAAGGCCAGCGTCCGTGACCGCGCCCCGGCCACACGGTCGCTGGTGAGGATTTGCGGAAGTTCCGCCAGGGGCGAGAGCGGCATGGCAACCGTCTTTGCCAGCCAGCGCAGCCGCCCGCCGGGGCGCGCCCGTGCCGCGGTATATTCATGGGCAAGCTGGCGGTCCCATTTGCGTGCAAGATCGGCCAGCCTGGCCCGCGCCGGGTGATAGACCCGCAGGCCTGGAACAAAGCGGAGGGAGTGGCCCCTCGCCGTGGCGCGCAGTCCCCAGTCGCGATCCTCGGCCACGTTGATCCCGGCAAAGGCGCCGACATCGTCGAAAACCCGCCGCCGCATCACCAGATTGCCGGTGCCGGTAAAGCCTTTGCGGGCGATGTAGCGGTCCATCCGGTAGGCATAGATGCTCTCGTAGGCCTCGGTCATGCTCAACCGGGCGGGGTTGGCAATGGCGATGCGCACATCGCCCCCCAGCACCTCGGCCGAAGGGTCGGCCATCTCTGCCGCGGCCGCCGCAAGCCAGCCCGGATCGGCCAGGCAATCGGCATCGATGAAGGCGAGAATCTCCCCCGTTGCGGCCGCAATGCCCCGGTTGCGCGCAGGCCCCGGGCCGGGCTCGGGCTCGTGCAGCAGGCGTGCGCCATGGGCAGCACAGACCGCCTCGGGCAGGCCGGCCGAACCGTTGTCGACCACGATCACCTCATCGGGCCTGCGCGTCCCCGCGTCCAGCGAGGCGAGGCAGCGGGCCAGGAGATCGGGCTGGTTCAGATGCGGGATGACGACAGAGATTCTGGAAGAAATCAAAGGGGTCGCTCTCTCTGGTCGGCTTTGATCTGGCTTTGATCTGGCCCTTGCGGGGCGGCGGCAGGGCACGCCCGCACAGCCACAGAACCAGCATGAAGGCCAGCACAATGGCCCAGCATAAGGGATGGCGCGGGGCGAGGCCAGCACTCTCTCGCCCCCAGCCCGCCCCCTGCCTGCCCCCTGCCTGCCCCTGCCTGCCCCTGCCCGAATCACCCACGGGTTTTGCCGGGCAAGGCCCGTCCTCCAGGGGCTGGTCAGGCGGGGTGCGACCATATCTTGGGCGCAGCGGCGACCGATGGGGCGGCATTGTTTCTGGCTGATAAACAATCACCGCGGGATGATCCGCAGAACGACGCGACTGACGCTGATTTTAACAACTCTGGGTTGAAAATGTGCCGCGCGGAATCTTTACCTTCTATTCATTCTTGAACCAGAGCGACGGATCAGGCATTACCATATTATCGCCATAATCTGTGGCAGTGGCAGGACAGGCCGTTTCTCAGTTATCAAGGAGTAAGTTCCATGTTCCAAGCAGTACGGAATACATTTATCGCAGCGACCGCCGCTCTGGCGCTCGGTCTCTTCAGCACCGGTGCACAAGCCGCTGTCGTCACCCTGAACGATGGCGATGTCATCTCGCCGATCAACGCGAATGACACCTACATCTACGAAAGCACCCTGACGGGTTCGAGCGGCGCCGGTTCGGTGTCCTTCGACTTCGTGGCAACGCCCGCGCAGCTGCCCCTGTCGCTTGGCGCGATCACGATCAACCTCGCGTCGTTCAAGGCGAACATCTCGGGTTTCTACATGAGCCTGTTTGATGGCGTGAACACCACGTTCGCCACGATCAGCGTGCAGAACTTCGGCAACCTCGGTTTCACCTTCGGTGGCGCGGTTGAGACGGCCTTCGACAACGGCCTGAGCCAGACCCTGACGATCGGCTGGGACAGCTACAATGTCGGCAGCCCGGGTTCGCTCCAGCTCAGCGTTTCGGTTGCTGCGGTTCCGCTGCCGGCCGGTGGCCTGCTGCTGATCGGCGCGATCGGTGGCCTGGCTGCCTTGCGTCGCCGCAAGGCAATGGCTGCCTGATCAGTTTCTGATCTGACGGACAATCTTTGGAATAGTGAACGGCCGGGGTTTGCCCCGGCCTTTTGCATTTGGGGACCAAACCGGACGGCGTACCCCGTGCTCCCCATATGCGCCTCCCATATGTGCGGCCCCGTGTGCGGCCCCCCGACCTAGGGGCAAGACAAAGGCCGCAGGCGGGATCACCGCCTGCGGCCCTGTTGCTTTCACAGCCGGGGGTTCAGCCCCGCTTGAAGATCTGGCGCAGCGCCATGAGCCCGGCCAGCGCAGAGGCCAGCAACAGCGCGGGCAAAGGCAGGGGCACCGGGGGCGGCTCGGGGCTGACGATGGTGATCGTGTCATCGCCGCCGCCGCCCGCACCACCATTGCCGCCGCCCACAAGGCCGACCAGCGTGGGTGTGGATCCGCCGCCGCCGCCGCCGCCCCCGCCGGGCAGGTACGGGCCGCTGCCGCCAAAGCCGCCCGGGCCCCCGCCCCCGACACCACCGGCACCGCCAGAGCCGCCGCCTCCGGGGCCGGGCACGGGGCCAAGGGCCGCTACGGGGGTCAGGCACGGCGCGATCTGCTGCAGACCATTCGCCCCGGGATAGCTGCACACCGCAACTGCCGCCACACCAAGGCAGCCCTTGGTCGCATTGGCGCTGACGGGCAGGTTGCTGTCGGCCGCCCGGCTCAGCCGCGCCGCACCGCCGGCCCGGAAATCCCCGTCCAGAATACCCGGCACATAGACCTGCGCCAGTTGCCCCGCATCGTCAAAGGACACAAAGACCTTGTCGGTATGGGCAAAGAAGCCGCTCACCTCTTCCAGCCGCGCCAGATGCAGATGACCGGGGACATCCTTCATCCCGCAGGCATGCAGGTCCGGCAGGCTGGCCAGCGGCGTCGTCTCGGGCGAGGCGTGAAACCGCGCGCGGATTTCATTCGTCACGTAGGGCTTCGGCGTCCTGCTTCCGGCCGGTGCGGCACGCTCTGCGGCAAGCCCGGTCTGGCAGGCCTCCAGCGCGGCCAGATCGGGCACGTCCAGCCGGTCGGTCACATGGCGGGCGGTATCGCCGGAACTGGCCTCAAGCACCGGCCGCTCACCCGCGCGGAAGGCCGCGGCCAGCCGCAGCGCCAGATCGCCCGAAATCCACAGACTGTCGGTGCTGGCCTCCATCCGGTCCCGGACATCAAGGCGCGTGCCGCCCAGGGTCAGGAAGATCGCATCCCCCGGCACGGGGCTGTATTTCAGCTGGATGCGAAAGCCGGGCGCCTCGCCGACCGCGGCCACCGCCTGGACCGAGGCCGCCGGACTGCGGATCACCGCCGAGAAGGGCACATCCGTGCCATCCGCCGCGCGGTAGACCGAGCGGTCGATGGGAATGCGGCGGCTGACCATGCAGGCCTGCGCCTCGGCCGTCGTCAGGATCGAGGCCCCGCTCGACAGAAAGCGCTGGTTGATTGCCTGCCCGCGCTGGCTGGCAAGACCCGCGTCCTGCGGCACGGGGGCCGCCGACAGCGACAGCACCGCAAAGGGCAGGGCAAGCCCCGCCAGAACCGGCACGGTCAGGCAACGGGAAATACGGCCCGGAACGGAGCCGGAAGCACGGCCCGACGCGGGGTGGGTGAACACAATGGAACAGGGCATCTGCACGATCAAGCCTCTTTTTTGTTTCATTATACGGATCTTGCCGAAAAAAGGGAATCAATTATCGGCCTGCCGGGGCTCTGATGCGGAACATACTGTTGCAGAAAAGCTGTTAGAACGAACTGCTCCATCTCCAAGCGATACAGTTCAAGATGGCTTCGGCAGAGCCCATGAAGCAGGTTGCCCTGCCCCCCCGGAAGTTCCCTCAGTCTGATGTAGAGTCTGCCCAACCTGAGAAGGAGCAGACGAACGAGAAAAAGCCGTTTCACCGAAGCGCAGATTATCGGGATGATCAAAGAGCAGGAGGCCGGGCTTCCGGCGTCCGAGCTGTGCCGGAGGCATGGCCTTGGCCCTGCGACGTTCTACGAGCTGAAGGCCAAGTATGGCGGGATGGACCTGTCCGACGCCGAACGGCTGAAGCAGCTTGAGGAGGAGAACGCCAAGCTGAAGCGTCTGGTCGCAGATGTGATGCTCGACAATGTGGTTTTGAAGGATCTGCTGGGAAAGCCCTGACGTCGAGCCATTGTGCGCCATTGGTTCGAGCACGATGGCGAGGGATGCAACGGCGGGACGCGGCGCTGCGGGCGATGAAGGATCATCCGATCTCTCAACGCCGGGCCTGCGTCCTGATCGGTGTCGATCCGAAGACCGTGCGGCGCGAGCAGCCGCCCGATAACCCGGAGATCCGGTTGGAAATGAACAAGATCGCCGAGAAGCGCCGCCGGTTTGGCTATCGGCGTATTGGCGTCCTGCCGGAGCGTGTGGGCATGGTGATGAACGAAAAGAAGCTCTACCGCATTTACCGGGAAGAGGGTCTGTCGGTGCGGCGCAGACGTGGCCGCAAACGCGCACGCGGCAGCCGCACACCGATGCACGTGTCATTGCGGCTGAACCAGCGATGGTCTCTGGACTTCCTGTCGGACACGTTCGGGGCTTGCCGGAAATTCCGCATTCTGGCTGTGAACGATGATTGTTGCCGTGAAAACCTCGGCCTGATCGCCGATACCAGCATCTCGGGCGCGCGGGTCGCGCGGGAACCCGATGCCTTGGTCCGGATCTATGGCGAACCGGCCTGTCGTGTCAGTGATCGACGAAGATCAGAAAACGATCCGGGGGATCGTTTTCCTGAGGAGGGGCACCGAGTTCACCAGCAAGGCCATCCTGAAGTGGGCCAACGACAATGGCGTCGAATGGCACCACATCGACCCCGGCAAGCCGCAGCAGAACAGATGCATCGAAAGCTTCGACGGCAGCCTGCGGGACGAGTGTCTCAACGAAGATATCTTCGACAACCTCGCCGATGCCCGCCGGACAGTGGCCCTCTGGCGCTGCGACTACAACAACGTCAGGCCGCACTCATCGCTTGGCAACAAAACCCCAGCA